>Ga0325401_1005903_pt1 | contig 11794 bp, 5 predicted proteins | sample PopdelMetagenome_FD_205666 | JGI IMG/M metagenome (GOLD analysis project Ga0325401, IMG submission 205666) | Populus deltoides microbial communities from Bellville, Georgia, United States - Xylem-PdKOR-R2 | ecosystem: Host-associated > Plants > Phyllosphere > Stem > Wood/Secondary xylem | place...
ATAAAATGACTAGCGAAATACACGACTCTTCAATCCTTTCCAAGAGGGCAGGCTCGATCTTTTCTCCTCCATCAAGTTTATTATCGATGTAAGCATCAATTTGGTTTCGCTGCAAAGCATGATAAAGATGACTGGTGAAACTATTGCGGGTGTCTGTGCCTCTAAAACTGAGGAACACATCGAGCTTCAAATATGGAGTAGTGGGAGAAGAAGAGGAAGCCATATTTGTATATGCTTGATATGTGTAGAAGTAAGCTCTACTTGTGATAATTATTCCCTGTAACAAGCAATAAGAAAACAAACGATATAATTAGTCAAAGACTAGCTAGTTGAGATCTTAATTACACATAAACAACTTAAATAAGAGAAGATCAAAATTTACATACATAAACAACTTAAAGGATACTATAGCAAAGAACAAACAGAGAGATTTCATTGACATTTGTTACTGCAACAGCTATAGAAAAATTAATGGACGTCCAGGAAGAAAGTCTACCAGTTATTTAAGGGCTCGCCAACTCACAATTAAGGGGGGGAGTTCACATTGATCCTCTCATCATCTTTATTTCAAGCACAGTATTGGAGGGTTTCGTGGAATCTATCGAGAGATTTATCGGTAGGTACAAATTCAGAAACAGTCCTTGACAGCTCAATATCTCATAAACCTTTCTTCAAAAAAGAAAATTTCACAACCCATTAAGTAAGCCACAATTAGCCACGGAAATTCCGGAATCATTTAAAGTTTGATTTTTAAAGTATTTATTTGAAAATATATTAAAATAATATATATTTTTTATTTTTTAAAAATTATTTTGACATAATTCAAAAACACCAAACAAATCTAAATTTTAACAACACTAAACAAATCCAAATTTTAACAAAAATTAACAAAAAAATCAACCTCAATACCAAAAGATGAGTCATCTATCTTCTTTTCCTTTTTCTTTACTTAGCGGTGATGAAAAGTTGATAGTAGCAACTTTTCCTCACCGCTAAGAAGCAATCATTTTTACGTTGGGTGTATAAATTAGTTAAAAAGTAGCAAATCCCACTGGCCAAAAAGAGTTAAAGCATTACAGGACGCTTGACTTGCTGTGTGCCCTTTTGATTTTTGAACACAACCAAGTAGTAATTTCCTGGTGGTCTTCCGGAATCTTTTTCCTTATAATCATCACGTTATTTATTTAGCTTCACCATGCTTCATTTCCCAAATTCCATCTGTTTCCAAAGGTTCTGGAGCTCTCTGGAGATCAAAGACATGGAAGGACGGCTTTGTGGATTCTCTTCTGTGCACATCATTCCTGCATCGACCACATGAACACAGCCTTGCTTTAGCTTCTCTAAAGCACCACTTGAATGTGCCTCTCGCTTCAATGACATGGCACCCACCCACTTCCTTAGATCAAGCCCGTCTGTGAACATTTCTCCTGTTGGTCTTTGCCTTGTTATCAATTCCAGCAGCATGATACCGAAGCTGTATACGTCTCCTCTAACTGATACTTCATTACTCTGTCCATATTCTGTTTACAAGCAACAAAGCACTGTTAGCAAAATGAAAAAAGAAAATAATCATTTTGGTCAAATGATCTTAATGCACTGCAAGGTGAATGGAACATGCGATCTTTCATGCCGAAGAATTTAGAGGAGGGCAGCGAAACACTAACACAAACCAACCATATGCATACCTGGAGGGATATAGCCAACAGATCCTCGCAGGCCACTTGCTGTAGAAGAATATTCAGCTGGTTTATCAGCAAAAAAGACCTTTCCAATTCCAAAGTCCGCAACACGGGCCACCATATCATCATCAATAAGAACATTTTGTGGTTTCAGATCACAGTGCACAACTTGAGTTGAGCAACCCAATTGAAGATACTCCAAGGCATTTGCAATATCTATTGCTATTCCTAATCTTTCACTCAACGTCAATCGACAGTTTCCTCCCTCGGACTCAGGATAAAGATGCTGTTCCAAGTTTCCATTACCTACAAACTCAAGGATGAGAGCCTTGAACTGTGAATTCCAGATTGATCCCATCATATGAACCAGATTCCGATGCTTAATTCCTGACAGTATTTGGCACTCCCTTTTTAGGCTTTTGTAACACCGCCTGCTGTCTTCATTTAGAACCTTAACCGCGACAAAAGATATTCCATCATCAATCCAAGCTTTATAAACTGACCCAAAGCTTCCTCTCCCCAAGAGTTTGGCATCACTGAACCCGTCCGTTGCAATTTCGAGCTCTCTTTGAGTGAAATTTCGTCCTCTGAAAGCCATCAGAATTGCCTCTTCAGATTCTGCATCAGTTTTCTTTTTAAAGAATCGTCTAACACGGACCACGACATATACCAAGAGCAGTAAAAAGCAGCTAATAGTAATTGCGAACAAGTAATAGGTCCATTTCCATAACTTCCTCCTTTTCTTTTGAACTGCACATGGCTGGAGTCCCGTTTGCGCAGAACCACCACACAGGCCTGCATTTCCTATCAATGTGCTTCCACTAAGATTTTTAAACTTTCCCATACTTGAAACTTCTCCAGTTAATCTATTATACGACAGGTTGAAATTCTTCATCACTGAGTCATTGGCTAGCCAGATTGGAACGCTGCCTGTTAATTGATTAAAAGCCAAATCCAGTACTTTTAAATATGCAATTTGTTTCAATGACTCTGGAATTGTACCTTGAATCATGTTCTTGGATAGGTTCAAGTACTCCAAAGCCGTACAACTTCCAACTGAACTTGGTATAATGCCAGAAAATCTGTTCACCGATAAGTCAATAGCTTGTACAGATACCAGATTTCCAATAGTTGCAGGTATTTCCCCGTCTAGATTGTTATTTGAAAGGTTGAGGGAGAGCCCCAAGTTAGAAAAAACTCCAATTTCTGATGGAAGAGGCCCCTGCAAGCTGTTAAAAGATAAATCCAGCTGCATCATGAGAGAGCACTGGCTGAGTTTGATGGGAATATTTCCTGATAAGCTGTTCTGAGATAGGTAAAGGTATCTCAACTGTGAGAGGTTACCAAGTGAACTAGGGATTGACCCGGTTATGGAATTATTGGCAAGATCAAGTAAGCCAAGGTTTTCCATCTGCCCCATTTCATCTGGAATGGAACCTTGTAGCTTGTTTCTCCCCAAATATAGTCTTTGCAACAGCTTCAGCTTTCCAAAAGTTGCTGGAATTGTCCCGTCCAGGTGATTGTACCACAGTTGTAGGGTCACGAGGCCACTCAAGTTTCCAATACTATCTGGAATCTCTCCTCTTATACGGTTATTCAAAAGATTGAAATAGTAGAGGTCTTTGGAAAGATTTCCAATGGAAGCAGGTAAAGTCCCCGAAAATAAACAGGAGCCCAAGTGCAGTTTCTTCATAAATGAACAGTTTGTGAGAGCAGTAAGAAAACTGAGAGAAGAATTGCTAACCAGGTTGTTGCTATGGAGGTAAAGAATCTCAAGGTTCTTCAACTTCCCCAGTTCCTCGGGAACTTCACCCTCCAAGTAATTGATACTCAAATCAAGCAGTGTTATCTGTGAAAGATTTGAGAATGTCACTGGAATCCTACCAGAAATATTGTTGTCATAAAAATTCAACATCCGCAAGTTTTGGAGCTTATTCCCCATTTCTGAAGGGATTTCCCCGGATAATCGATTCCCAATCAATGAAATTGCTCTCAATGCAGTGCAATTACTTAGTGATTCAGGTATTGTTCCCTCAAGAAAGTTCGTGTGCAAATACAAAATCTCAAGCCTGCTCAAAACTCCAAGCTCCACTGGGATTTGCCCAGTAAAGTAGTTCACAGCCAGTTGTAGCTGTGTCAATTCTGTCAAGTTTGACAAAAAGGCCGGAATGACCCCAGTGAGGTTGTTTACAGAGAGAGCTAAAAAACTCAGCTTCTTCATCTCCATCCTAGTTCTTCAGGAATGACCCCAGATAGGTTGTTAACAGACAAGTCTAGAAATTTCAAGCTTTGACAGCCATGTAGTGAAGCTGGAAAGGCACCAGAGAGCTTATTTTCAATCATATTCAGATATTCTAACTGTGAGAGAGCTCCCAAGGTAGTTGGGATTTCTCCACGGAAATTATTACCCTGCAAGGAAAGCTTGGTGAGAAGAGAAAGATTGGATAGAAATGGCGATATACTTCCTTCTAAGCGCATGTCTATGATCTCAAGATCTATAACCCGGTTTTGGAGAGATTGGTGGCATGTAACTCCGGTCCAGTTACAGAAAGGATTGGCTTCATTCCAATCCTTGACGTATCCTTCCGGATCACTTGTTATGCCTGCCTTGAATTTGAGAAGAGCTTCACAATCAGTAAAATTGCAAACAAATGCCGATGCTCCTGGCATGAGAAAAAAGATGAGACAGAACACTGGCACAGCCATGTTGCAGTTTTGATTGTGTGCCATCCTCTCTATTGTTCTTTCTTAGCAGAGATTCTGGAACAAAACGTTTCTTGATGTGAACAAAAAAGTGATTCTGTTTGCACTTCTGCTGCATTTTTTCCAAGACTGTAAGGTAATCTTAACTTGATATGTGGCAAGAAGAATTAGTCAAACCACCTACCCTAGCAGAGCACATTAAATTCTTGAAGTGGATGCTTTTTTCCTACTTTCTTGGCGATGATAATTACGTGAAGCTATCATACTTTGTCCATTGTCATTGACAACCACATCACTTTACTTCCACAGTAATCTAGATAAGTATTCTATGGTCTTCACTCCCCAATCCTCTTTTCCCACCAGTGGTCCACAATTTATTATTTCCATTTCATATTAGACTTTTGATCTTAAGAGTAAATAATTTCCAGTGTAGAAATGCAGATGCACAAGATACATGACAGACTTCTTCTGACAGAAGTTTCTCACCATAGTTTTTGACATATTCAACTGCAAAGATAGCATACAAATCCTTCATGTCACTCAAGGAAGCAGGGGACACATCATTCAGAGAACTTAAAGGATACACTACTCCTTAATCCTCTTTTCCCACCTGTTTGATATCGGTCTATATCAGTAGAAATTAGACTTTAGAACTTAGAGTGATAATTTCCAGTGTAGAAATGCAGATGCATAAGATTTTAACTGTCTGAACCTCGACAGGTAATTTGAAATATACATGACATGACACCTTCCTTTGGACAGAAGATACTTACCATAGTCATGAAAATAGAGTTTTTATACTGTACTTTGGTTTCATTCACAATGAACATAAAGTTAATAGAGGAGTACAAACCATACATCCCCAAATTAAAGAACAAAAAGATGGAACTTTGGCATGCCTGATCTGCAAATATACCATACAAATCCTTCATATTTAGTGTTGAGTTTTGAGTCCTGAGCAGAACACAAAATCTGAAAGTGAAAATGTCAATACGAATGTACTGGGTGTTTCAAAATCAAAACCAATCAACATGTTTGCTTGAAATCTTTGGCTGCTTCTTTGGCTTCTGGAATCGATTGTTCTAGAACCTAGCTTTAACGATAAGGGAATACAGCAAGTCTGCCTCAGCTGCACAATCGTAAGGCACCTCCAAGACACTGCAGAATCAATGCAAGAACAAGTTAATGATAAGACATAAGAAGTAAACCACAACCGTGTAGAAAGCAAATCAAAGTAAATTATGAGGTTTAACTCCTAATTCATTCAATATTAAAGGATGAAGTTGAAAAAAAAATCAATTAAAAAAAGATCTAAAAACAATATCCGAGTTAACCTGTCAAACTCGCGATCCGGGTCATAAGACCGAGATAACGCAATGGAAAATAAATCTAAACAAATTACAAATTTCAATCACCAATCAACATAATGTTGAAGGATGAGATTAAAAAAACAAGATAAAAAACGACCCGAGACAATCAACAAAACCCATGACCCGGGGCATCAGATTGAGATAACATAATAGAAAGAACTTAAAAAAATAACCTGATTTAATTTAGATTAACCTGCCAATTCCATGACTTTAATCATAAGACTTAGATAACATCATAAAGAGCAAATCAAAACAAATTATGAAGCTTAATTATCAATCACTCCTGTCGAACTCAATGTTGAATGATTAAGTTTATAAAAAAAATTAATTAAAAAATGACATAAAAAATAAGCCAAGTCAACTTGGGTTAACTCGTTAAACACTATTTTCGGATCATGAGATTGAGATAACCTAATAAAAAGCAAACCAAAATAAATCATAAAGCCTGCCAAACAAACTAAGTCAATTAGGTTAACCTATCAAACCATTAACTCAAGTCATATGCGAGGACAAACCAATAAAAAGCAAATTCAATATTGAAGGATCCGTAACCCGAGCCATGAGACTAAGATAACCCTCTAGAAAGAAAATAAAAATGACTCGATTTCACCAGTGTTAAAATACCAAAACCTGCAACCTTGATGTCTCTATAAAAAGCAAATAATTTTTTTATATATAAAAATCAATTTCCAACCAACTTAGTATTGAAAGATAAAATTGAAAAAAACAATAATTAAAAAAAACATAAAAAACTATTCGAGTCAACTCGGGTTAACTCGTTAAGCACGATTCTCCGGCCATGAGGCTAAAGTAACACAATAGAAAGTTAACAAAACAAATCATGTCTAATTTCAGATCAACCCAATATTAAAGGATGAAATTGAAGAAAAAAATTGAGTCAACCGGGTTATAACCCGTTAGACCAGTAATCTGTATCATGAAAGTGAAATAACTCAATTAAAAAATAATCTAATATTAAAGGATGAAATTAAAAAAAAAAAAGCATTGATTGAAAAAAAAACATAGAAAAAAAGAAGCAAATCATTATTCCAATGAATAGTACTTAGTGATGAAGGGTACAGTAAAAACCTCTCCTCTTTTAGTTTAAAGTTAATACTAGATAATTGCCCGTGCTGCACTACTGGTCAGATCAAAATTAGAAAACTCAATTCCTAATAAATCTAATATTGAAAAAAAAATTGTAAAAAAAAACAATTAACAAAAAATCTGAAAAAACAACTCTAGTAAACCCGAGTTAACCGACCAAACCTGTGACTCGAGTCATGAGGTTAGGATATCTTTATAGAAAACAAACTGAAATTAATTATGAAACCTAATTCCCAATTAACCCAATATTAATGGATGGAATTGAAAAACAAATGCATTTAAAAAGAAAATAAAAAATCTCGAGGCAACCGAGCTAATCGTCGACTCGGGTCATGAAACCATGGTAACCCTATAAAAAAAAAATTACAAAGTATAATTTTCAATCAACCTAATATTGAAGGATTCAATTGAAAAAAATCAATTAAAAAATATCCTAAGTCAACCCGAGTTAACTTGTCAAACTCGGATTATGAGACCGGAATAAATCTATAGAAAAAAATAAAATAAAAATATGAAGTCAAATTCTCAATTAACCTAATGTTGAAGGATAAAAAAAAAACAAAATCAATTAAAAAAGGACCCAAAAAAACTTGAGCCAACCAATTTGTTAACCAACAAAACTTGTGACCTGGATCTTAAGACCATGATAATCCCATAGAAAACAAATAAAAAAATATGAAGCCAAATTCTCAATCAATAAAATTGAGAAAAAAAATCTATTAAAAAAAGAATAAAAAACTGCTGGTTAGATCAAAATTAGAAAACTCAATTCCCAATCAACTCAATGTTAAAAATTTAAATTGTAAAAAAAAAACAATTAACAAAAAACATGAAAAAACAACTCGAGTCAACCTGAGTTAACCAACCAAACCTGTGACTCGAGTCATGAGATCAGGATATCTTCATAAAAAACAAACCGAAATGAATTATGAAACCTAATTCTCAATGAATCCAATATTAATTAATGAAAATGAAAAATAAATGCATTTAAAAAAAAAACTCTACTAAATTTTTAGAATTATTTTTTTATTCCAAAATATATTTACTTTATCTCTTTATTATTTAGTTCATTTAAAGACTTATTGTTGTTTCATATATATTAAAATTTATTGATTTTTAATTGAAGTTTACAACAACACTGTTTTATACCATTCTTTTTTTTTTCTTATGAATTGATCACATATTTTAAATTATTTTAAATTTTTATTTACCTTTTATTTTATTTTCAAATTTTCCTCATAATTTATCATTTTAAATTAAAAACTACATTATTTATGACTGATTAGGCACGTCAAGGAGTATGGCCATCTGGTTGGTAGGTCAAACTCGTGGGTAGCTACCTCTCAAAAAGTATATCGTGAGCTTGAAAATGAGCTTTAATTGTACGTGTCCTTTAACAACAATGACACTCTTTAATCTCGTTACTAATTAACATGTCCTTTTACGATTGAGTCTTAAATCATATAAGATGTTGCGTTTTGGTTTAAATTAAGATTTTGTGGCTTGAAGTTATTGACAGGTTGCGATATATACATCCACTCACACTCTAGCCTTTGCTATATTATTGTTTACGAACAGATAAAAAACAATAATTGTTGATACTTAAAAACAATAATATTAATTAAATTTAAAGTGTGTCTTCAATAATTAGGAGAACTCGAAAGCAGTTGATTGGATTACTGGGAATTAACATGACTTTTGCTTCAACTATTTTTAGTTGAGACAGAGACTGGAGAGGAAGATTGTCCATAATAGCAATCATTTTCTTATCTCCTCTATCATGTCTTGTGTTAAACGCTAGCTGGGTGTATAAATTAGTCAAAAAGTAGGATGTCCCACTGGCCAAGATGAGTTAAAGCATCGAAAAACTGCAAATATACCATACAAATCCTTAATGTCACTCAAGGAAGTAGGGGACACATCATTCAGAGAACTTAAAAGATACATAATTCAAGGAGTTGAGATGTACAATTGAACGATATCAGAAAATCTCACATGTTTAGTGTTGAGTTTTGAGTCCTGAGCAGAACACAAAATCTGAAAGTGAAAATGTCAATACGAATGTACTGGGTGTTTCAATATCAAAACCAATCAACATGTTTGCTTGAAGTCTCTGGTTGCTTCCTTGGCTTCTGGAATCGATTGTTCTCGAACCTAGCTTTAACGACAAGTGAATACAGCAAGTCTGCCTCGGCTGAAGACACTGCAGAATCAATGCAAGAACAGATTAATCATGATAAGACATAAGAAGTAAACCACAACTGTGGCTTTATTTGCTTGTTAAATCAATTCAAAGAGCCTGTAATGCATCAGTAAAACTTTATGCATCATCTATTTGCCTTGCTGCTTTTTTATAAGAGCTAGCTCACAGTGACCAAAGCCACTAAAAAATCTGATCACTGGATAGTAGACAAACCTTGAGACGTCGCCTGTACAGTTCCAGCCGAAGAAGCATAAATTAAGGCAGGGGCTCTTTGAACACATGAACATGGACACCATGCAAATTCTTTGAATGGCACAGGTGAAAAACTCAAGAAGGCTAAGACCCAATTATGGTCCTAGGAAGAGAAATAACAGAGGATTCATCAGCAGTCTTGGACAAACAGTAGATGGACTCCACACTGAACCACCACATCAGCAGTTCCCCACAGTGGTATATTGATCATAATGCATTTGTTTTCAAACATTTTCACAGATCGTTACTCCACCATCTCTTAGGTAATGCGTTTTCTAACCTCACCTCCTGTCGAGTACGCCTTCGAGCCCTCGTTATTTTTTGGATAGATCACCCATTACAATGAAACCACTCTTTTTTTTTCTTTTGGGTAGGTCACGCATTACAATGCGATCAATTCTTCATGTTTTCTTATCTGGGTAGGTCACCCATTACAATGAGACCACTCTTTCTTTTTCTTTTGAGTAGGTCACCTATTACAATGCGACCAATTCTCCATATTTTCTTATCTGGGTAGGTCACCCATTACAATGAGATCATTCCTTTTTTTGAGTAGGTTACCCGTTACAATGCAACCACACTAGATTACAATGAGACCACTCAGATGAGACCACTCTTTCTTTTTTTTTTGAGTAGGTCACCTATTACAATGCGACCAATTCTCCATATTTTCTTATCTGGGTAGGTCACCCATTACAATGAGATCATTCCTTTTTTTGAGTAGGTCACCCGTTACAATGCAACCACACTAGATTTTGATTCTGGTTAAAGGGGATCAGCAAAAGGGATCTCAGTTTAACTCAACCACACTGGATTTTGGTTCTGGTTAAAGGGGATCAGCGAACGGGATCTCAGTTTAGCCTAACCACGTTAGTTTTTGGTTCTGGTTAAAAAGGATCAGCGAAAGGGATATCAGTTTAGCCCTACCACGTTGGATTCATAACCAAGTTGCTTATTGTTTGGAATGTTAGTTTCGGGTTGAAGGGATTGCTGTAAAGACAGAGTGTGAAGCCCGTGAATAAAGTATACAAAATGAGAGAGGTTTATAATAATTTTAAATTTTATTATAATACAAAATAATAAAAAAAAAATTAAATTAATAATGATGATGATAAAAAAAAAACTTATTAGTTTTGAAAAAAAAGGGTTAAAAAAAAAAAAGGAAAGATGTGGCCAAAATAGAATTAAGAAGAAATGGAACTATAAATATCCATTCCTTCTCTCATCTATGGCCGGCAGGTAACAAGAAAAAAAGGGAGGGGAAATTTTCAAATTTTCCATCATCAAGCCTAAATAAAAACACCTAAATTTCTATACCTACATAAACCTTAGAATTATTGATGCAGAGCTCTATCTTGTGTTAAACGCTAGCTGGGTGTATAAATTAGTCAAAAAGTAGGATGTCCCACCGGCCAAAAGGAGTTAAAGCGTCGTGTACGCGGGTGCTTGACGCGCTGAGTGCCCTTTTGATTTTTGAACACAGCCAAGCAGTGATTTCCTTGTGGATACTGGTGGTCTTCCGGAATCTTTTTCCAGACAACCTTGCTAGACCATGATTAAAGTTTCCACTGAAGAATTTAGTACTTTTCTCCTAACATATGATGCATAGTTTTTAGTCCGGGTTGGGTTTCAACCTGGAGCAAGATTCGAGTCACGAGTTTTAACTGGATCGCCAGAATTTTTTTTTGTTTTTTTCTTAAACCCAAAATAGAAGTGTGTTCTTTTTCTGCTTGAATGAAAGATCCTATATGTATGTAAAACCATTGTTTTTTTAAAAAAAATTTACTACTTTTCTCTTACTGGTGGCTTGGGTTTTGACGTGGAGCAAGTTTCGAGTCATGGGTTTTAACATATATTTCTTATCATATCTTAAATAATTGATGAGAGAGTGGCATGCCAAATATTTCTTATCAAAAAACTAATAATAATAAAAAATAAAGTTTTGAATAATGATATGACAGATATTTAAATTATAGCTGGTTAGAACGTGCGGTAGATATTTAATAACATGGACAATTACAGGTCTTGTTCGAAGAAAATTAGAAAGCAGATTAAAAATGTCAAATTGAGGCTAAAAAGCTTAATTCTTCATTGAAATTTTATAGAATATATACAAGAAAATCATATCTCAGCATTTAGTGTGTGAGATATTAAAGGCTATTGTTTAGGAATTAATACAGCTTAAATATTCTAAATATGGTATTTGCTAATTTACAGCTTTTGTTAACACTCCCCCTCAAGTTGGTGAGTAGATATCATCAACTCCCAACTTGTGAAGTGAATTGTGGAATGTCCTGCTTGACACTGCCTTTTTCAAAATATCTGCTAGTTGGTCTTCGGCCTTCACAAATGAAATCTGAATTATTTTGGCCTCTAGTTTTTCCTTGATGAAGTGACGATCTACTTCCACATGTTTTGTTCGATCATGTTGTACTGGGTTGTGTGCTAGTGCTATCGCCGCTTTGTTGTCACAGAAGAGT
>Ga0325401_1005904_pt1 | contig 11792 bp, 6 predicted proteins | sample PopdelMetagenome_FD_205666 | JGI IMG/M metagenome (GOLD analysis project Ga0325401, IMG submission 205666) | Populus deltoides microbial communities from Bellville, Georgia, United States - Xylem-PdKOR-R2 | ecosystem: Host-associated > Plants > Phyllosphere > Stem > Wood/Secondary xylem | place...
CCTGTTATGTTTATAATACATGATCAGCTTCCTTTTCATCTTTTAAATTTAGTTGATTGATACCAAAATTAACACAAGTGTTGGTCATTGTATCCATCAATAATTGTCATGAATTGTAAATGGTATACAATGTTTTTTATTAGAAAATATATTAAAATAATATTTTTTATATTATTAATTTTTGATATTAGTATATCAAAATGATAAAAAAATATTAAAAAATATTAATTTAAAAGTTTTAAAAAAATACGGTCCAACCGCACTCTAAACAGTGCCAAACTCTATACATTTTGTTGTTTTAGTTTTAAATTTTTTTATAATATAAATAAAAAAAAATTATTCTTCAAAAAAACTTGAAATTCACTTAGTTTGGAAATTAAAAATTTCATGAATATGACATTTTTTCGTTTTATGTTTTTGAAAATGAAAGGTTGTGTTGCCGGCCTTGACTGTTATGTTTATAATACATGATAACCTTACTTTTCATTTTTCAAATTTGGTTGATTGATACTGAAATTAACAGAAGTGTAAATAGTGTCCATGAATTGTAAATAGTATGTTTGAAATTGTGGTGAAAAGTGTCTTTTAAAGTGGTTTTTATTTAAAATTATATTAAGATCATATTTTTATTTTTTATATTAATACATGATAAAAAAACACTAAAAATATTAATTTAGAACTTTTAAAAAATTAAAAATTTTAAAAAATATAATCCAATCACAATCTAAATAGTGCCGAGAGAAACTAAATTACGTTTTTCTAGACATTAAGGGATTGAATTGAACTGTTCTAAGAACATCCAGAAACTGCAACACCTAGGATCTTCGCCATCGAATCACTATTGAGATTATTTGTTGGTTCAAAATCATATATGTTGAGCCGACGTTGAACATCATCAATATTAATGGAGAGACTTTTCAAAGAAGTTGTCAAGTCCATTTCTTACATGATAGCGCGCAATTGTGGATTGGGGTCCTTGTCCATGGACAACATCGCATTGATCTTGATGTTAACGAAACAAGTTTGAAATACTGTTGCCAGACAGTATCACAGGCAACTTGCTGTGATTTTCTTTTGCTTCCCAATTATCATACTGTTTGGCGTTGCTAGGCCATGTGCTTGGCTCACTTGACCGACAGCACTTCATATTGACCAAAGTAAATATGATCTTTTCCAATATATACGATATGGCCGCAGTGTGGTCAGATATATATCTTGTTAGTGTTGATTAATGGAGAGCTAAAGGCACAACCCACCCCTTTCTTATCCAGCTAGCTAGATGTGGAAGAAACGATGGCGCCTATTTTACTTACTGTTCAGCTGCAAGAGCTGAGTTGTAGTAAGGTGGAATGAGTTGACATGACATGTATTGGCATGTGTTGGAAGGAGCTGTGGATCTATTCCACCTTGCTGCATATCTTTGGTTATAAAATCCCATTTGTTTGTGTTTTACAAGTTTTATTTGAAAAAATTAATTTTTTTTATTTTAAATTAATTTTTTTAGTGTTTTAAGATCGTATTTATCTGCCAATATGAAAAATAAATTTTAAAAAATAAAAAATTATTATTTTGATGTATTTCCAAACAAAAAATACTTTAAAAAATAATCACTACTACATTTCTATTGAGCTAATCACCAAGAGAAAGAGAAAGTGTTGGATGTTAAATAATCAATTCAACCCAATAACATAAGCTGTTAGGTTAAATTCTAAGATATGATTGATATTATTTTCTAACACACCCTTTCAAGTGAAAATCATTTTTAGCTTGTACAGGTTCACATTACTTTATGCTTAATTGTTATCAAATAAATAGGGATATTGAGATTTGAACTCGTGACCGTTTAATCATCAAGGCTTTAATACCATGTCAAAAAACCATTTCAAACCAATAGTTTAAATTGTTGGGTAAGATTTCAAAATATAATTTATATTATTCTCTAGTATTAAACTTCTAATATTAAATTAGTAGATTGAGATGTTGTTTGAGATTGCGAGTTAGAAATTAAGTTGAGTTGAGAAGAGTGTATCTCCTCCTCCTTGTAATATGAATGGCATCTCTAATTAATAAAACAGATATTGAAGGCAAATTATTCAACCACATGCGTCGATTCTTGGCATCCATTTTTATCCTAACAGTTAGCTACAAAAACTAGAAAAGAAAGGAGCACTAGAAGACGGGTTCAATTTTATTTTTTTCTAACCTTTCATTTATGGTGAAAGGTTGTCTTCTCTATCTTAAAAATATATAGGAAGGCGACGTAGATTTTGGGTAATTAGCTAGTCAACGACGGCTATGCCCATTCTATGCCATTGGGTGCCAGTAACTTCGTAGAAGCTACTCCAGACTTTTTCCTAGGAGATAGGGTTGGACAGGCTTTTTCCTCCAAAGTCAGAACTAGCATGGTAAACTACCAATTGAATCTGTGTCTTTATGCGGACAGGATTTCTATTTTCTTGCCTAACTTCTTTCAACTTTTGCTTGAAATGGTAGTGGTTGATTATCCTTTCCTAGTTGTTTGAAAAGTAATTCGCATCTGCCAGCAATGGCACAAACAATTGGTTCGGGAAATTATACTCTATGCCCTCCCTCGGGCCTATATTTGTTTCAGATAATAGTGTGCTCAAGAATTTAAAAGAAATTGTATTACTGTGAGTGTGAAGAAAAGAAAATTTCCAGACTATGCTTGTCTCCTGGCATTGAAAATTTCCACTTTCGTAAAGCTTTTGAGGATCCTAATAAGCTCATCTCCCATATGATTACCATCTATCGTGTGCTGCAACAGCACAATACAAAGTTGAAACTTCATGTTGATTAAAAAAAAAACTAAAAACTAATGTTAAGATATCCAAAAGCCTTGAAATGATTTGAGAATTTTAAGTATTAGACAAAAAATCCACCATGAGTGAGTGGATGTTCAAATATCTTATTCGCAGCGACAAGGTCGGATGTTAGAAATATGTGTGAACTCTCCTCCAATTATGAATAGCTTTGGCTTCCTCAGTTTTTCCTATATTTGATATACGACTTGAAAACAAAAGGGTTGATATATATATATATATATATATATTAGCATGTTGGCCAGCATAATGCAGAATGTCAATAATTTTTTTTTTCAAATGTTAAAAAAATATGAAAAGAATATTTTAACTATCCTTGAAATATTCTAAATAAATTTTTATAAATTTTTTCTATTATTTTTTATATAAAAAAATTAAACTACCCTTAAAGTATCATAAACAAAAATTATAGTTAATTTTTTAAATTTTTTTTATTTTTTCTATAAAAAACATTAAAATTACCCTTGAAGTGTTCTGAATAATTTTTAAAATTTTTTCAATTTTTTATAAAAAAAAACATTTAAACTATCCTTGAAGTCCTAAACAAAAATGCTAATTAGTTTTTTTTATTTTGTTTTAATTTTTATTAAAAAAATATTTGAACTACCCTTAAGTATCCTATATACTTTTTTGTATAAATGTTTTCTATTTAAAAAAAAATTAAATTAACATTAAAGTATCCTAAACAGAAATGCTAATTATTTTTTATAATTTTTTCTATAAAAAATATTAAAACTATCCTTGAAGTATCTTAAATATTTTTTTATAAATATTTTCTATTTGTTATAAAAAAAAACATTTAAACTACCCTTGAAGTATCCTCAACAGAAATACTAATTAATTTTTTACATTTTTTATATTTTGTATAAAAAAACATTTGAACTACCTTTGAAATATCCTAAATGTTTTTTTTAATTTTTATTATATTTTTTTTTCTATAAAAAAATATTAAAACTACCCTTAAAATATCCTAAATAAATTTTTAAAAAATTTTAGTGCGTGTTTGTAATAAATTGAATGATCATCCAATGAAAATATGTTTTTTAATTTAGATTATTTGATTACTCTACAAGTTTTAATTTTTTTTTTTTGTATTAAAAGATCATAAAGATTTTAATACATCATTACAAGTCTATAAGTATAAGTTCGGAGTTGTACGAAAAGTGTAAAATTTATATAGTTTAACATTAAATTGAATTGAGGGTGGCTTTAAATTTAATATTTAACTTTGAAATTCAAAATCCTTTAAATTGAATTGAGGTAGGCATAAAAGAACCCGAAACACTAAGTCCTACCAAAACAAAGATCCAGTTTATATAGGCTATATTGTCATTAAAGTGTCCGAAGCACAGACTGTGCACCAATAGTTTAGTTTTCAAAGCTGTAAAGCTTCAATCCCAACAAATATTTGCGCACAAAATAGTTGCAAGCATCAGTAGAGTCTACATCTATACCCCATATATGTTAAAGTCTACATCCACACCTTAGAAAAATGATTGATTGGTAAAGAGTTTTTTACAATTTAGTCAAATTTTAATGGACAATCATAAACTAGGTATAATATCCATTCTTTTTACTTTTTAAAACATGAAAAATGTGTAATTGTTTTTGTTTTTGTTTTTGTTTTTGTTTTTTTTTTAAATATGCATGAAAACCTTTTTAGGATTTGACCGTATGCATGAAAACAAAATATTTTTTTTTGTTTTTTTGAAAAGGAAAATTAATTTAAAAGTTTTGAATTTTTTTTATTTTTAAAAATGGTTTTTAGAAATATTTCGGAGAAAACCAAGTATTTTAATACCAGATTTATATTTTACAATATAAATATACAACCTGATATTATACAAAATTGATAGAAAAACATTTGAGAAAACACAATTTTTTTAAAAGGATTTTTGAAATTTTTTGATTTTTTTCTTTTTTTTATAATATATATTATATTATAAATAAATAGATATTAAATAAATATTGGCTTGGCCGAACTCGACCTAAGAAATATTGGGCTAATCTTGGCCCAACATAATTTTTTTTAGTTTGGGTTAGACCCGTTTCAGCCATTTGGCCTAGCCCAAAATCCATTGCATGAATAGTAGGACACGCCCACTATTCATGCATGAATAGAGAGGGAAGAAGAAGAGGAAAGGGGGCTCACCTCACTAAGAGGTCATGGAAGCGGTCACTAGTTTGGTTGAGGACGGTGGAACAGCTGGGGGCTCGTTACAGAGCTGGAGGCAGGAAGAAGAAGAAGAAGAAGAAGAAGAGGGAGAAACCTTTAGGGAGAGAAAGGGAGAGATGGTGCAACCACCACATGAGGTGGTTGAGTGGCTGTTTGTGGTGGAGATGGTGATGAACAAGACGGTGGTGGGAGTGGTGATGGGCGAAGGCCACGGTGGAGAGAGAATGAAGAGATAGTAGGCACCAATTAAAAATAATCTAAGAAAAGAAAAGATATCTAACATCTTGTTCTTTAGGGGAAAGGTCTAGTTTAAGGAGTCACCACCTAGTATTAGAGTCACTACCAACCTTAACTGATCAACAGAGATTCTATGGTACGAGACTGGTTATGCGAAATGGAAGATACTATCACCCCTTAAGCGTCTTACTTTAAGCAAGTTGCATTGCTGGTTTTGTCTTGAATTGCTAAGAGTTTGTCTTTGTTTCATTTTTTAAGGTCATCCTATAATATTCTCAACTCTGACGTCAATAAATGTTCACCTATAAATATTTCAAATTCTAGCGTTGGTAGATATTATGCAATCCACAAAGTACGGTATTCCTGACTATGACGTCAGTGAATAAGTCTGCAAATTTTAAATTTTAAAAAAGAAAGAAACAATTTTTTTGTTTTTTTTCTGGCTGGATCTAGGTTAGCCGTACGGGCTGGGCTTGTTCCAGCCAGCCCTGGCTTGGTCACTAAAATGCAACAAACATATGTAAATTATAATTCATGTATGCGTGTATAGTAAGAATGTAATTAAAATGGCAATGGTGAAGGGTCAAAAATAAAAATTAAAAATCAAAAGAATAAAAATCAAATTTGAAGTATCAATAATTAAGAGGACAACATTAAAATTCTAAATGTCTAGTGCGATTTTCGAGAGGATAAGAGAGAGAAAAGAGGAAAAAAAAAGTCTCACCTACAATAATTCATCATACCAACATCACCACGTGCCACCGCACCAAAAATAATAAGTTGCAAAGATTTCAACAACATAATGAAAGAGCTTTTTAACCACTATGACACGTTGTGTATGCTGACAGAGGTTATGGACGCCTCCCACACGTTGGAGCGTGACTTGTATATATCATCAACTTTTCTATTTTAATATTATTTTATTTTTATTAAAAGATTAAATTACCATTAACCAATTTCATAATAACAAAAAAAAAACATAATGAAAAAACATAAAAGCTCCTATGTGCAAGCTTTAGAAATTTTGCAAGTCTTTTTATTGTTCTTAAATAGTGAATTGATGTGAAAGCTCTTAAGAGTTAGTTTCAATAATTTTGGTTTGAAGAGTAAATTAATAATTTCATTGTTCTTAAAAAAATAAAAAAAGGCAATCGATCAATATAATAATTAATAATAAGTCATGTGAAAATAAAAAAAATGCCCAATGTAAAAGCCATTGGTTTTTTTGAGAAGGTTAAATAGATAATTATACTATAGCAATAACTAGTAAAATATTTCTATGCCATTGTATTATCACCTTTTGTTTTAGCTTTATCTTTTTTTTTTTTGTTATATTGCTAGATAAACATCTTTTAATCGCACCTAATAGTATTCACATCAACAAATATATCTAAAAGCAACCAGGTAATCACTACATGATCCTTAATGTGTCATTAAATATAATAAGAGATTTAAATAAAAATAATATATGAACCTTTATATATATATATATATATATATATATATATATAAAGGTTCATACACAAAATTTATATGGTTTAAGGGCCACACTTAAAAAAAAAAAATTCTTCAAATTAAATATTACTATTTGAGAGTAATTGAGTTTATCTACTGAATTTATTATCCAATCTGCTTACAACGAGAAGCCCACATATTTCAATCCCATCATATTATAGTCCAAATGAAGGCCCAAAAACGATGGGCCATTATGACGACAACTGTTCAGCACTTCATTTAGGCCCCCGTCTTTCAAATGAAATGCAATTACAATTTCAGGATGTGTTAGCAACAATTCCACGACGTCGCATCCAATGTTTCTCAGACGCATGAAGCACAAGGCTAAGCTTCTCTCTAAGCGGAAGTCTACAGCATATTGAAGATGAATGTGAGGTGGAATCCCAAGGCTCACTGGACTCTGGAATCAGACAAGGGAATCTTCGTTGTTTAACATCTTCATATGCAACAGCATCAAATTCTGTTGTTGAGGCAGAGGTGCAGGGAACGTTGAAAACTGGGCAGGCATTGGGTTTTGGAATGTTGAGGACTTGCAGGTGCTGGTAACATCCATTAGAGGCCAGGTGGACAGAGAGCTGGAAGATTGGAATGACGACAATAATGCCATTTTGCAGCTCGACATTGGATATGTATTACCTTCTTTCTTAATGAAGATCTTATTCTGGAATAGTTGTGGATTGGGTATGTATGCTAAGGGGGTATCGATTAGGAATACTGTTCTGCATAATGACATTGAGGTGTGTTTCTTGCTAGGAACTAAGAGGGCAATGTGCTGTGACAATTTTGTTCATCCATTATAGAATAACTTATCAGTCAAATGGTTTACTCTTAATTCAGTTGATTAGGCTGGAGGTATTTTAGCTACGTGGGATGAAAGTAAGTTCATGGTTCATTCAATTGAATATGGTGGGCAATGGGTAGCACCTTTTGGATTGCATATTGAGAAGCAATTTACTTGTGCAATCATAGGAGTCTATGCAGGAATCATAGTACATGAGAGACGGGAACTGTGGGAGGAACTCCTTATCTTACAAGCTGCGTTTGTAACACCTTTGTTCATTGCTGGGGACTTCAATGAAACATTGCATCAGTGTGAAAGTAACAGTGGCTATTTGAATGGCATTGGTTCTACGGATTTCAAAAGATTCATTTCCAATTGTAATCTTTTGGAGTATCCCTCTCTGGTCACCGATACACAACATTTCATGGCAACTCAACGAGTAGAAGTGATAGAGCCTTTGCCACTCCATACCGCCATCTAACATTCTCAGGTCTCCTACTCAGTCGGTTTCCACCAGAATTGTCTGGTCACTGCCCAATGATCTTAGGACTGCAATGCCAAATTGGAGATGGAAGCCATTTCGTTTCCTTAATTGTTAGGTCTCTCAGCCTATGTTTATGGACAAACTTGAGGTTCTTTGGCAGGAATGTGGTATTAAGTACAAGGGGAGACTTCACTTGGTTAAAACGCTTGCCTTTATGGATATGAAATTCAGAATATGGAATAGAAAGGACTTTGGCAATCAGTACTTAAAACTGTTGCAGCTTCAGCGTGACATCCAGCGACTAGAGAATATAGTAGAGGACAAACAGCTTAACCATGAAGAACTTTCTGTGCTGCAAATCTTGCGCTCTAAGCCGTGGGAAATCAATAAGTTTGTGGAATCAATCTGCAGTACAAAATCAAGACAGACCTGGTGCAAGCCTTGGAGATAAGAATACAAAATTCTTCCACGTTATAGCTAATATTCGAAGGAGTGGAAAACTCTATCACTCGTATCAGATACAATGATATACTGCATACCTTTCCCAAGGACATCAAAGAGGCTACAATGGGGCCACTTGGGTTCAATAAACTATCCATAATACAAACTCAACCACTTGAACAAGAGGTAACTATGGAAGAGGTCAAGCAAATGATTTGGAGTTGTGATGGAACAAAAGCCCCAGGTCTTGACTGCTTCACCTTCATTTTCTATAAAAAAGCATGGCATCTGATAGGGCCTAACATTTTTTATATGGTGCTTGAATTTTCTCGACTTAGGAAATTACCAACAGGAATTAACATCTCTCATATGGCCTTCGTTCCAAAATCAAAGCTATCTACAGAATTTTCAGAGTAAGGCCAATAAGTTTAGTGCATGGCTTGTACAAGATTATAGGTAAACTGCTATCCAACAAATTGAAAGTCATTATGTATAGTATTATTAGTGCTAATCAAACAACTTTCATCAAATTTTAGATGATTTCATGACAGCTAATGAAGTTGTACACAGTGTTAAGAAAAGTGGGCAACATAGTTTTGTTATTAAAGTGGACTTTCATAAGGCTTTTAATTCAGTACCTAGAGGAAGTGATGTCGTATATGGGTTTTTGGAATACATGAATGCATTGTGAGATCTAAATTAGTTATTCTTGTCACTACCAAAAAATTGATAAATACAAACAAAAATACCAACAGAAATATTCTGTAAATAAATTTGCGGTTAAGTTTACCAATAAAAATATTCCCTCGGTATATACCGAGGGAATTACAGTGGAAAAAAAAATAAAGCTAAAAAATACGATGACGTTGTCAAAGAATCATCTCAACCCAAAAGCTTAAGCTCTTAGGTGAGGTTCCAGGATATGATTTATATTATTCTCTAACACACCCTCTCAAGTGAAAGCCCTTTGAGCTTGAAACTTGCACAGACCCACATTACCTTGTGCTTAATTTTTTATCAAATAAATAGGGATGGTGAGATTCGAACTCGAGACCACTTGGTCATCAAGGCTCTGATACCATGTCAAAAAATTATCTCAACCCAAAAGCTTAAGCTCTTAGGTGAGGTCTTAGGATATGATTTATATTATTCTCTAACAGACGTGTCATTTATACCAACGAAATTACCGACAGAATAAATTCCATCAGTAAAATCATTGGTAAACTGTTAACACTGTTCATCATGTCAATTACAAAGGGAATCATCAACGAAAAATTTCCGTTGGTATTTTCCAGAGAGCTCTAGAACAGTTTACTTCCCAATTGCACTGTTAATGATTATTCTTTACTGGCAAAATCACTAGCAGATTGAAAAGTCGCTGGTGTTATTTGGCTGGTTTATGAAAAATTTTGATTAAATTAAATATTACAGACGGAATCACCGAAGAATTGAAAAGTTGTCGGTGATATTTGGCGGTTTTTAAAAATTTTTTATTAAATTAAAAATTTTAATTAAATATTACAAACGGAATCACCGATAAAATGTTTAAAAATATTAATATTTAATTATCCATCGGTAAAACGCCCCAATAAAAGCCTAGAATCCCTAATTTCACAACAGACGGACCTCATTTCTTCTTCTTCTTCTTCTTCTTCTTCTTCTTCTTTTTCTTCTTCCCCATATGTAAAAAAATCAACATCCCTTTCTTTCTCTTCTCTTCTCTTCACTTCTCTTCTCAACTCCTTCTCTTCTCCTCCATGCTCAAGTATGTATTCTTCTCCTTTCTTCTTTTCTCTTCTCAGTTCTTTTTTTATTAATATACTTAACGATTTTTTTTTCTCTTCTCGGCTTTAGTTGCGACTACATTAAGGTAAGATTTTTTTTTTCTTCTTTAATTTGTCAAGTTTTTTTTCACTATATTTGTTTTTTTATTTTATTTTTAAATTTTTTTGTTCTTAATAATTGTATGAATGTTGTTGTAGGATTTTTTTTATCATATAAGATTAATTTTTAGTTGATTTATTTTTAGCAATCGCAACTTTATTTTTTCATATGAATTTTTTTAGTTGAATTTTTTTTTGTGTTATTTATTTGTTGCAAATTTATTTGAGTTGATTTTCTTATTTTGTTTTTCCAAGCAACTTAGTTTTGAGTATTATAGAGTGTTGATTTATATTAATTTAATTATTTTATAGTTTTTTAAAATAGATTTTTTTAAAAAAATTTAAATAATCAACAACAGAATTACATACGGTGTTTTTCCGAGGAAAATACTGACGGAATGAAGCGAGTAATTTTTTTTCACTCTTTTTCCATTAGTAAATCCATCAGTAATAATATTTTTTATGACCAACAGATTTACTGACAAATAAAAAATTACAGATGAAAGATTCACCGACGAAGCATTTCTGTTTATAATTCCATAAGTAAATTAATTACCAATGAAATGATAATATAAAAATACCGATGAAAAATTCCGTCATTAAATATAAAGATTATAATAGTGTATTAAAGATTCACCAAGCACGGAGTTTAGAGTAGAACGTGACTATGTCAAGGCGAGAATCACTATCGCCTTTTCTTTTTGACATAGATATGGAGGGGTTATCAGTTCTATTTAAAAGAGATTCCACTTTTGTATTATTTAAAGGAATCCATTGTGGAAATGGGATGTAAATGAGTTGTTTGTAATATGTAGATAATACATTAGTGTTAATTCCTAATCATTTCACTTTGATAACTAATGCTAAAAGGATTTTACATTATTTAAAGGAATCCATTTTTAACTCATACTCCATCGTCTTGTACTTTGATTAAAGGTATGGAATAATAATTTCTCATACGCAAAGAATGATTTGATTAAAGGTCTCAAAGGCATTTTAAGAGGGTCTAATAATTTTAAGAGGGTCTAATAATTTCTCAATAAATAACTCGATTGAGTTGCCGTACTTGCTGGTTTTCTCAATAAATAACTCGATTGAGTTGCCGTACTTGCTTTCCCATTGGCTACCGGTTTTTAAGTTTCTTTAGTTAGGTCATTCATCAAACGCAAATTAAGCTCTTAATTAATGAGACGAAAATGTTGGGTTGGAAAAAAGTTAGGAAGTGATAATCAGTACTTACTAAGCCAAATAAAATTGTCTGATGTCATAAGAAATAAATAAATAAGATTTTCTGATGTAAAAATAGACACATAGAACTAAATAGGGTTGTGTCAGATGTAATAATAAAGTCTCTACCTTTTATGGTAGATAACTCTGACCACTTCAACAACATGTCACGTAAAGACATTAATGTCATGATACAAGAAATTTTTGC
>Ga0325401_1005905_pt1 | contig 11791 bp, 3 predicted proteins | sample PopdelMetagenome_FD_205666 | JGI IMG/M metagenome (GOLD analysis project Ga0325401, IMG submission 205666) | Populus deltoides microbial communities from Bellville, Georgia, United States - Xylem-PdKOR-R2 | ecosystem: Host-associated > Plants > Phyllosphere > Stem > Wood/Secondary xylem | place...
TTAAAAGTATCGTAATCAATGATGTAATGAGGATATTTTTTATTCCATAATTTTTTCTTCTGCGTTAATCACGCTTAAACAATCACCGTCACCTTCAACGCTGTTGTTTGGTTCTTGTGATCGCCGTAATGCACCCATCGTCTTCGTCCTCGTAATCATAGTCGTGATCTTCTGCTATACATCCTTGAAGCATTTAATTTTGACCAGGATGACGAATTTAATTCCAAGTTCGTGTCATCATAATTACAGTTAATAGTAGTCTTGAGGGTACTTAAGAAAAGAATCCTTATCTGCAATGATGAAATTCATGGCTGCATGCCAAGCACAGTGTGATCAAGGCTGACGTTTGGGGACTTACCGGCCGGAAAGTATTTTCTTAACAGTTAAGGTAGGTTCTTCTGGTGCGTTTTTCCAGATAGGGCAGGAAGGTAGATGGTGATGGACATGCTGCTTGCTGCTCTGTTTTCAAACTTTCATTGATTTATTCTTCTTAATTTGATTGGCATTAGGATGTAATGACGAAAGCACTGAGACATTATCTACTAAGAAATTGATAACAACCTTTATTTATTAAACACAACACATTTCGAAATTCCATTAAGGTCATATATTTTGGACATTTAATTTAACTTCGCTTAGAAAAGGATATTAGATTATTAGATTAGAATCTTTTAAATTTGAATTTGAATTTATTTAAATTCCTCTTCAATTTAAGTAGAATTCTAGGTTATGGAAAAAAATCATGAGAAAAACTTATAGGGACTTTCTATTAAGTCATGGGAAAATTAAATAATCTAGAATATGTTTTTTTTTAAGGCCCGAACAACATCCAATGTGCTCAGAAACTAGTTTTTATTTTTTTCAATTAAATCTTTATAGTCAATTTCTATTCATTTAATAAAATTGTTATTACTATCAATTTGAATTATCAAGTTTGTTACAATTAGTATTAGAGCATTAAATCTATGACAGAAAAAACAAAGATATCATAATTTTGAAAGAACTAATGTAACAACTTCAAAACATGTCTGCTGAGGGAACCTACCTTAACCTTGAAGGTAAGGTTTTTTTTATGGGGGTGGAATTGTAATAGTCTTAGCCTTGATTTACTTCTATTTAAATTTAAGGTTATCATATTAAAATATTTTACATTTGAATTTGTTTGAATTTCTCTTCTATTTAAGTAAAATTCTAGGTCATGCAAAAAAACCATGTAAAACATTTATGGAGATTTTCTATTAAATCATGAGAGGATTGGATAACCTCGAATACGCTTAGAAACTATTTTTTATCTTTTCTTTATTAGATCTTTCTAGTCAATTTTTTTCAATTGAATAAAATCATTATTGTTTTCAACCTAAATTATAGGTTTGTTAGAAATGAAAACACATTTTGACTCCAACCTATTAGTTGTTGAGATGACCAAGTTGGTCTAAAATGCTAGATTAAGTGTGTGTGGGGGATAGAAATGTGGTGAGATGTAGTTGGCTTTTTTTTATGGTATAATCCTTTTAAAACACAAATCATACCCCACTAAAAAAAATACATGTTTTTATTTTTGAATCCAATAAGAAAAAACTAACTACACCTCATCATACTTCTATACCAAACATACCCTAAAATTTTAGTCTAAAAGGGTGCGGGTTCAAATTCCACTCTCAACATGTTTTGTCTGTTTTATTATCACAAATCTATTTTTTAGCAATATAGTTTTTTCAAGTAGCTATTAGTCAATACAACAAGTTTACTTTTATTTCCAATAGTCCTGTTTTTGTATGTAGAACAAAATGATTGAATGTGAAATTTAAATAATTAACTTTGTAATACTTGTCATATGTTATGAAAAATATTGCTTGTTAACTATGGTTGTAAACTTAGATAATATTTTTTTTTTAAATAAAAATTATGATAAACGTATATTATTAGGTTTTTTTATTTATTCGATGGTAAAGGATTAAAGAATATAAACGAATCAGCATGTGATGTAATGGAGACTAACTTCTAATTTATTGGATTACATGCACATTATAGTGAGGGACTAAGTTGACAACATATTTGCAGGGGTACAAAATTAACGTCCAGGACTCCACTGTACACCGGAGATATGGGTTCGAATGTAGAATGCACTAGATACGAGCCCATGACCCCAATCTAATTCGTGGGTTGATCAAAAAAAAAAAAATCAATGTAAGAAAGAAGAAGAAGTTAAGGTGAAACAAGTGTTTTCAAAAAACAAAGTTAAAAAAATATGAGACTTGAGTTAATGATTTTACTGAGTTTAAAAAGTTTAACTAATTTAAATAATACAAATAAATAAATATAATGACAATAAATAAATGGAAAAAAAATTGATAATGTAAAAAATATTTAAAAAAACTAATTTGAATCCATATGGGTTAACATGTCAAATCTGCGATCTAATCGTGATACCGAGGTAATCTCATTAAAAGCAAACTGAAAAAAAAAACATAGAAAAAAATCCGAGTCAACCCGAGTTAACTTGCTATCCTTGCAACCATAGGCATGAGATTAAGATAGCTACATAGAAAGAAATTTTAAAAAAGAAAAGCATGAAGACCAATTCTCAATAAATCAAATGTTGAAGGATGAAATTGAAAAAAAATCAATTTTAAAAAAGAACCTAAGCAAATATTAAAGTCAACCCGTGTTAACATTCGAAACCCGTGACTCTAAAAATAATGAAGCAAAATTCAAAATCAACAAAAAAATGAGGGATGAAATTGAAAAAAGAATGCAATAAAAAATATCCAAAACAAAAGAAATAACAACTAATAGAATAAGGACTGAATTTGATATAAAAATAACTTGAAATCAAATGCTGGGGGATGAAACTGAAAACAAAATTCAATTAGGAAAATGATAATAAAAAAAGTAGCAATAAAAAAAACGAGGATCAAAATTATATAAAAATCAAATAAAATTAAATGATGAGGAACGAAATTGAAGAAAAAAATCAATTAATTTTTTTTAAATACAATTAAAAAAATAAGTACCTAGTTGAATACACAAAACAAATGAAATGACATTTTTTCTATTTTGGTACAGAGAAGAGAGAGAAATGAGAGAATAGAAGAAAAAAATCCAGCAGAGCTCAACTACTACATTATCGTGCATGTGCGTCACACTACCAAAAAGATCAAGAAAACATTATTTCAAGATTTTTATTTTAAAATAAATTTTAAATTGATTTAAAATAATCTGTTTGATCTATGATTTGAATCTAAAACTGCGATTACCCTATGGTTGAATCTTATAAATATAGTAGAATGATGACATTACTAGGTAGATCTAGTGTAACACATTATCTTATAAAATATAGTAGGATGATGTGATAGATTGAATTCACCTAATAATTTCTCCACAGGTTGGTGGGTGGAAATCTAATTAATATCTACAATTGAAACGTATTTCATTGGACGATAGGACTATATATTAAGTGGTGGATTTTGAACAAAGTTCTAGAACAAGGAAGAACATGGTTATATATATAGTTTCTTAGCTTACGTCAGCACTCAATTTTGAAAGATAATTCGATTCTAATAAAAAATAATAATAAATCAAGATTTGAAAGGTTTTGTACAATTTTGATCGTCTAGAGAGCACACCGTACCAAAAAAATATATATATATTGTGTTGCTTGAAAATAATATGTATGTCGGCAGAGGCTTTCAGTTTTGAAAAAGAAGAGAAAAGGAGAATTTGAAATCAGGGATCTAATTGCAAATAAATGCTAAGATATAGGGACTAAATTGAATTATTCAAAAAGCAAAGGAACTTAAAATTAAAAAATGCCAGGAAAGGCTGTTGCCCTCCCCTCCCCTCCCCTGTCTCCACGAGAATCCGCAGCTGAATCTATATTTTGAAGCATTATCATAATGTCATTATATATCAAGTCAAGCACTTGTAATTTGTAAAACATTTTATTAAAATACTCTTTAATTGAATATTTTTCAGCATTAGCTGTGTGTAGTTTTCTTTGCATCTAGGAGAAAATGACTCGAGGATATTGGAAAGGCACAATTCCTGCACGAGTCAAATATAGCTGCGAAGACGGACAGGTGTAGAAGACTTTTCTACCGCCTCCTCCTTTCTCTGTTTTGAGCTACAATGGGCTTCGGAGCAACAGAAGCCACGTCGATAAATCTACTGTTACGTATATTGCTCAACTAAGTCATATGTTGGATTTGTTTTTTAAATGGTTATAAGTTTAAATTCTCTCATAAATATTAAAGATTGATATGATTGTTAATTTTAGAGTCTGTAAAATCAATTAAAATACATAAAAACTGATTTAAATACCTGGAAAAACAAAAAAACCACCATTACATTACCAATGAGCTTTGGAGCAACAGGAGGCAGGAGCCATGTAAAAAAATAAAGGCATTGTTTCAAATCTCGAGAGATAAGTTAACATGTCAGATTTTATATTTATTTTCTAATAATTATGAGTTTGAATTTTTTTAAAATTATTGAAGATTTTTATATTTATTAACTTAAAATTTATGAAATTAATCAAATTATACACAGACTGATCCCAATAACTTGTATTTATAAGCATTAAAAAAAAAAAAGCATTGTTACGTTGCAAAGCAGGCAACCAAGAAAAAAAGTCCTTTGTTATGAGATTCCAAGCAAAGGCTCAAAATGCCGCCTCATTTGGCACACTCCAATGGCAGCACGTTTAAATGTCACATTCTTTAATTAAAAAAAAAAATATCTTGTTCGGTCAAGCACGTTTCATGTCACTCTAGCATTTAGTATAGAGCATGGATCACAGCTCAGCTAGGACCACAGAACCATGGACACCAAGGGCCCATTACCTCTACAAATTCCAATCATTTCGTTTTCTATTATTTAATTCACTATTTTAGTTTCCACTCTTAATTTTGTTTGCTGGTCTCTTAAAGGGTTTATTAGTCAAGGAGATCCTTTGAGTAATTAACTTGAATTCTCTAACTTGTTAATTTATTGGGTTTTATTATTTATTTCAATTGATTGATGTAAAAGTTAGAACACTGTTCACACATTATAAAAACAAAGTAATCCTTACTCTTCATTATAATAATATAATTATCAATTATTTTATTTATTTTTATCTTTATTTCAAGAATAAGATAGTTTTTTTTATCATGATATAAATGTTTTTTTTCAAGAATGTATGAGGTTATTTTTTAAATTTGACCTCATTATTTTAATTCTTATTTATTTTCAAATTAATATTTTTAAATTGACTTATAATAAATTTCTGGATAAGGCCCGAATTTAGGGTTTCATAGGTTGCGAGCTTTATAAAATTTGACCATGTTTAGCATGTTTGTCTGGATTTGCTTCGTTTTTACAGATGTTTTTAATTTCACCCGTATGATTGTTTTTAATATTTAAAATTTGATCTTTATTTTTTTACTTGATATTTATTTTATTTGGGATTATTTTTTTTTACTTTTTTCATTAAATTGCATCTTTCTTGTGTTGCTTTTACAAGTTTTTTGTTAATATTTTTGTATCGACCTCATCTTTTAAAATTAAATTAATTGAGAATTATACTTCTTCATTGAATCCGGGTAAGAAATTTCATGGGATGCAGCCTTTAGAGATTAGACCATGTTCAAGAGGTTGATGTTGTTTTATTTTTTTATCATTTTTTTCACTTTTTTTTTTAATTCTATTAGGTTAGCTCTCAATGTCTTTTTTTTCACCCCTACCATGTTTTAATCTATAAATAATCTTTCATGTTAAAAATAATTTTCAATTTCACCCTTTATGATTTTTTAATCTTTCAAGTTCGATCCTAATTCTTTTAATTGCAATGTTTTTGTTTACGATATTTTTTTTAGATTTCATCCTTATTGGGTTTTTTCTTGTCAGATTTTAGCCCCATTCTTTTTTGTTGTTCTTTTTTTTTTGCAAGTTTTTTTATTAATAGTTTTTTCAACGATTTCATCCTTCAAAATTAAATTGGATGACATTTGAGTTTCTTGCTTGCAACATATCTAGTAGTATCTATTGCTACTAATATAGACTCATCGACTTATTTTTTTTTTATTGTCATTAGGGGTGGGATAATGGATAAAAAAAAGATTAAATAATATAATAGAATATCAAAAAAATGATGAGAAATAATAAATACAAATTATCTTCCATAAAATAGAGATTCAAGAAAATTTAAAAAAGAGTAGAAAAAGATTCTACACAATCAAGATAATAAAAAAATTAATTAATAGCTAACCATAAAATTCTCAAATTAGAGACCATTAGTCAAAGATGGAATGAATATATAAAAAAAAATATTTTATTTTTCTATTTGACAGGAAACTGAATATTATAAATTAAAGACTAGGGTACACATAAAACAGATAAGAAAATCCTAGAGAAAGCACACCTTAGCCAAGAGCACTAAAAGAAGAAAATAAAGAAGAAAATGAAGAAAAAAAATGATAAAAAAAGAAAAAAAAATTTCTTTTCTTGCGTACCTCAACTACCAATTGTCTTCCTTTTTTAACTTTCCCTTTCCGTGTCATAATTCGACAATAAGGAAACTTCTCTCCTCTCTATTTCATATAACCACTAACCACCACATTAACGACAAATACGAAGTCAGACTAGCTGTCTTCTTTCTCCAATCAAAGAAAGCCACCACTTCATCTTCATCCCACTCTCTTCATCGATTGACTAAACCTAGCAGCAATTTTATCTCCTCCACACTGCCATCATAAACCTTAATCACCATAACATCTCTTCAACATCATGACCAACCCAACTAAAAAACCATCCAAAACCATTAAACCAATAAAGAGAGAAAAATAGAGAAACAAAGTTGAAACCTTCCCTACCTTGATCTCTCTCTTTAGGTGATGATGGACTTCATCGTCAAAATAGCAAGGAAAAGGAGAATAAGGCACACCTGATATAACCTGTTACACACCCCTATCTTTATCAATGCATAAATCTACATGTCACAGCCTCCTCCACTCATGAGCGCATGTAATCCATGCATTTCCACTATTCAAGCCATTTTCTAGTAGGCTTTAGGGGTAAGTATGACTTTCCTATGTCTATTTTAACATTATAATATATTATCCTTTTTTAGGCCACAACCCAATTAAATATTATCATCCTATAATCTAATACTCGTTTCTCAAAAGTGAGATTAGGCTCTATAGTGTTGCCCCAGTCCAAAATCACTTCTTTAGATTTATATAGTCCTTTACCTTTAATAAGAAGTTCTCATATATCTATTTAAGTAAACTTTTACCATGAAAGCACAAAAGGTGTTGTTTATATATAAAAAAAAAAACATAAAGCATCTTAGGTATATCTTCTCATTTTTTTATGGTATAACCAGCCCCTTATCAAATATATCTATGAGACCATTTAAGATTTCCAGTTATTATAAAACTAAATGGTACCCTCTTTTTTTCTAATTTAACCTCTATTAATCCTAATTATCTTATTGAGATGTCCTTTTAATGATAAAACAACGAATTGATTCTAGGTTAGAAACTTATTTTCGGTAAGATGTATAGAGATGTCATCCTTTTCTATTACATAACTAGTCCCTTACTTAGAATCTTTAAAGATCAATTAAGATTCCTTGGTGGTAACTTTTTTTTTTTGTAATTTTACCCCTTACGAATCCTAATTAGCTCATCGAGATCCTTATATCAATCTCTTTTTACAAGCTCTTCTCACATGGTTATAAATCTACAAAATCATTTGAATAAAATGATGATGTGTGTGTGGGGAATCTTTTTAATATAAAAATATAGTTGTAGTTTTTGAAAAATATATTAGGATCAAGAGAAATCATCTTCTCATTCTCACATGAATTTAGAATTTGAACATTATTCATTTATTCCACCATAATATTAGAAGGAAGAGTACAACATTATGTATATTAAATAATTTGTAGTACTAATTATTAACATTAGGGTGGGGCTATCCCTATCACACTCTTTAGTCTACTACTTTTCTTACACCAAGTGCTTTGAACATGTATTATTTTTTATATATTTAAAAATTTCACTATATCTTTATTCATATGATAGATAATTATGCAATCTATAATTAACTAATTAGTTGATTCATCTTTGATCTTTTGATCAATTATGCTACATATTAACTTTTTTTTTTCCTTTCTAATTATGAGAAACTACAACTGGAAACTGAATCCTAAGTGGAGTCAAATTATAGCCTCATAAAACTATATGGATCAAGATTTTAAATCTTAATCTATCCCAAGTACTACCATGTAAGAACAATAATAGTTAAAGAATAACGTGAATTGAATAAAACAAGAAAGTAAAATGAATACTTATAAAATAAAGTAAACAAAAGTTGTAAATAAAGACTCTAATAGAAAAAAATATAGATTGAAAAACTTATAGAAAGAAATTGCATATGTGAGGTTGAATATCTTTCCTAGTAATTGGATGACCCTTTTTATATTGATACAACGTTTGAATTCCGTCTAAACATCTAATTCTAAGCATATAACCTATATCAGATGAAAAGGTATATTGAATCATAATACAAAATGAAGTTTTCTTTTGCTAAAAATTACATGAATCCTAAATATGTTATACCACTTGGTTAGTTTAACCTATCAAGGGCTCCCACTTTGAGTATGATTAAACCTTTTAGCCATTCATATGAATTCAAACTCTTTCGATTGATCTATTTCTTTTGTTCCATCAAGACTCTTGATCATCTTATTAACTACTTTTTAGTAATCCTGGTCAATCAAAACTCTTCAAGCTTGGTCAATTCTACTATTTATGATTAATTTCATTCTTTCTTATCCCTTTTTGCTAATGTAGGCAATATATAAATGTTTGTTTTTGGTGTAAATATTGTCCCACATATTCCTTTATTTCTTTGAATAAATGAATATTCCTCTTCTTCATACATGTATTTGAAATCAATCAAATCGGTCATCAATGTTGTGACAAGTGACCTGTTTGCCAAAAACTATCAACCATGCTCTTACTTTTATTATCTTTGTCCATTTCATGTTATGTCGTTAAGGTTTTTTTTATCAAGAAGTATTTCTTATTCAAAAAGTAGCCATTGCAATTATTACCTTAGAAAAAAAGGTATGAATGTCCTTTATTTTTATCAATGACTTTAAATTTCATGATTGATATCAATTGTTATTGATCTTCTTTAAACTCCTTATTAGAGTCTAAATAGGCAAAGATCTATTATTTCCTTGTTTATATAGCTAATTAGGCATGTTTCCTTTATTTATTGGTTGACAATAAATTTGTAGGTTATAGAAAGATTGATATTTCTTTACTGGAAAGCATCATCTGGGGCACTTAACTACCAATTATAGGTTGAGCTAGCTGTATATAAATCTAGTTAACCCATGTAATTGGCCTAAGACAACCTATATAGTTGTAGGGTAGGTGGTACCACATGAGCAATGAGGCCTAAATTAGGCTAAGCTTATTATAGATTTATTAGGTGGACATGTGATATTAAAGGTGAGGCTAACTACTTCCAAACATTCATATTAGGGTACTTGTTATTATAAAATGTCCTAGGACTTCTCTTTAGGTGTTTGGATAAACAAAGTGCCTGATTGACTTTGTTTTAGCTCATTCTGGATTTTATTGAGCTAGTCAATCATAGCCTATATGGTCTTGTTGAGTTTAAAAAGAGGTTCTACTAGTTATTTAAAGTTTAGGTAAACTCATTGTGATAATTTGATCATGTCTTCAAGCCCTAAAAAGGGATAACCATGAGGCTTGATAAAGCCACTAAAACGCTACTGTACACATCAATAATCAACAAATGCAATGATGTTCAAAAAATAGAATGATTATTTACTAATAGAATGATATTGGATATTGTCATACCAGTAGAGACGTGACAATCTGTTGATTTAACAAATAATTATATGATTGATCATTGACTAATCAATTAATCCATTATCAATGAATTATGATGCTACTTGTTAATAATTTCTTTCTTTCAATAAGGAAAAACTATAAGTAGAAACTGAATCATGAGTGTAGACATGTAGCAAACTCATAAAATTAAACAAAATATAGGGGTTCCAAAATTTCAAACCTTAAAAAATGTATATCTATCTAAAGTAACACCATGTAAGAACAATAATAGGTAAAGAATAACATGAATTGAAAGCAAAAGGGATAAAAAAAATAAGAAAGTAAATGAATACTTGTAAAAGAAAGTAAGAAAAGGAAATACTAGAAAAAAAGAAGATAGAATGAAGAAATTGCCTAAAGAAATTTCATATGTGGGACTGACCATCTTTCTTAGTAGTTGGATGACCCTATATATATCCATATAGTTTTTAAATTCTATCTAAGCATCTAATTCTAATCCTATACAATTAGCCTTTAACATATAAGAAGGTATATTGAATCATAACACAAACTAAACTTTTTATTTGTTGATAATCATGTGAATCATAACTAAGGTATTATAAAACCCTAAACCAAATCCTTAACTTTAAATTAACAACACAATTGAAATATATAAAACCCTAAACCAAACTTAGATTATAAACCAACAACAAAAATTTAATTCAATATCCAAAATACAAACTAAACATAATTCTAAAATATTTAAAACATTCATATGTAAAGCAAAACATTCACAAACATAAATTCTAAAACAACACCACCTTTATTTTAGTTGAATGAATGCATTGAGTTCTTTAGTGTTCTTAGAAACAAAATTTAAATCAAATATCGATAAGATTAAGCCAACCTTGTTAACGCCTATCAAGACATTATCATGTTCTTTTATAACTTCATCATTGTTCTCATATTTAATCTTATTAGAATTTATCAAACCTATAATTAAAACATAATTAGCTGATAAATAATACATGTTAAAGAATACTTTGTTTAAAACAAATCAATAACTAAAGGATCAAACATTCATTACCATCATTTGAAGTATCTTAAATGGTCATTGTTGCTAGATCATGTTGAATGCTGTTTACTTCTTCAATTGTCAAAGTTGATGGATCATATTCTACTACCTAATTTTAAGTGTCACAAATGTCTAAAAAATAATTAGATTGTAATTTCATCATTTCCAATAAATCTTACATATTCAAAAGTGAAGGTAAACATAATATAAGTATTAGCGATACTACTTAAGATAAAATAATATTTAAAGAATTAGAGAAAAGAAAATACTTTTATTTCTATCTCAAATTGTAGTGGATGTAAACAAGGTCATTCAATCTTTGATACTCTAATCTATTTCTCTACTTCAAGTGGATATGTTAAAAAATACTTTAATTCCTCTCATAATTTGAAGAACTACAAGTTTGACTCAAAACTCGTATAACTAACTTTTGTAAATTTGGAGCACAACTTTCATATATCAATAACCATTCATCTATATAAAAATTAACATGAAAGATTATGTCAAAGACAATATTGCTAAATTACGTTGAATATAAAAATAATAATATACCTTAAGGAAAATTGATGTGATTATTTATTACGGACACTCAACCAAAATCACATTTTGCATTCTTAAACAACTCCATATCACTTGTAAGTTTTCTTTGCAATGTTGGATTTTCCTAAGCATATTTCTCTATAACATCTAAAATTTCAAAAAAGGTGTTCATATTTGTCCATTAGATTTGCATCATATTGAAATCAAGAATTCAACCAAAAGTCACTGCATAAAGTTTTCTACACAGTTGTTCATCCCATTAATTATTGATGGTGTCTATGAAAGGTCACACCCTAGCTTTTCTATTTTAAAATCTCCTCAA
>Ga0325401_1005907_pt1 | contig 11789 bp, 3 predicted proteins | sample PopdelMetagenome_FD_205666 | JGI IMG/M metagenome (GOLD analysis project Ga0325401, IMG submission 205666) | Populus deltoides microbial communities from Bellville, Georgia, United States - Xylem-PdKOR-R2 | ecosystem: Host-associated > Plants > Phyllosphere > Stem > Wood/Secondary xylem | place...
TGGGCAAGAACTTCATGAGAACTATCTTCAAACACAGGATAATTTTAGAAAGCATGAATGTAATGATAATTTGTAAGGAGTTGGCTGAAATCACTTTCTAGGATATGATTATAGATGCTCTAAAGGTGCTTTAAAAATCATTAAAAGCCCTCCTGCACCGTATTGTCTTCAATTTTTTGATTCAAATCTATTCTGGGCATCACAAGAAAGCCATGCTTGCAGTCACTAGCAGTTGGAGCTCGAGAAAAACCTTGTTCGGTTGAGAATGAAAAGGAAGAACAAGTTCTGTCTCGTGAACAAACAGGCTGAAGATCTTCCCACGCTAGTTCGTGACCCTCTGAATTACGTGTTTGGTGATTGAAATTGAGTTTTGAATGGAGGGAGTTTTTTTTTTCCATTTAAAATAAAAGGAAAAGTTTTCCGTGGGATTTATTAAAATTATAGATTAACAGATCATGGGATGGCCAAAAGGAAGAGAGGGGTGCTAAAATATGAGAGCATGTAACAGTCGAGTTTGTCTCTATTATTAAATCATCGTCAGCATAAAATAAATATCAGCCCTCTTCAGAATTTACAGACAGCTCAAGGACTCTCTTATGACTGAAACCAAAAGAATGAATAAATGCAGGACATCTTCCTATGCCATTGACAATTCTTCCTCTATCTACACCTCTTCCAACAGCTTCTACTCTTTAAGGATTCATAAAGAAACAAGAAATTATTGAGCAGCTTTTCAATCAAAAAGGTGAATAAATAAGTCGAATAATAATCCTCTCCAACTCAACCTTCAAGCGAAACACGGGTTTTTATTGGTTTAAGCTTCAAACCCATGCTTTCAGGAGAGAGAAGCTCTGGTGAGATACAAGAGGGGCTGAGTGGGCTCCTTGGACTGTCGCTGAGTTGGCATGGCCTGTACAACCCATACCCCATGAAGAAGTACTCCATAGGTATCAACATTGCATGTGGTTGTTCTTCTGTTACCATAGATCCACAAGCCTGGACCTGCGCAGCAAGCATGAAAACCATTTTCATTTTCTTTCAAGTACCATCAAGTTTGTTTGTAACATGTAGGTATTATAGTTTTGCACATAGCGACTAGTTTCAAGCTCAGCTGCTGCTGTCAACGCAATGACGTGGAAAGAAATTCACCAATTACTTGAGAAATATCATCGGTAAAATAGAGTTAATTTCTTTTGTCTACAAATTCTTATAGAACATTCTAAAGACTCGAAACCACGCACCTCGACCAAGGCACTATATCTTCGATCCAACTTCGTGATCATGTGGAGAGCCTCTGAATGGAAAGGAGAGTTGTCTCCGACAAATACAAGAGTGCGGCATCTTAGTTTCTTCAACCCACTAGTAATGTCGGGTCTCCTGTAGGTTTACAAACAAAGAATTTCAACTTCAAGTATCTAAATTGAAGTGCACAAGTAGAAAATTATGTGCAGAAGAAGAGCAGAGAATAACCACAAGACAATTTCATACTGATTAATTGCTTGAAGAAACCGCAAAACATTTATACCCTGCCTCTCATCAAGCAACTGAAGAAACAAACAAGTCACAAGAATCAAAACAGTGTGACCCTATTAAAGGAAGCAAAGTCATATTAAAGCTAATGTGATTCAGGGAAAAATAAATAAACAAATGAAAGGTTGAGCACTAACTCCTCTACATGCTTGAGCTATGTCCGACTCAGGAACTTCTGCACTACCGCGAACATCCTGTTAAAATTAATAGCTATTCTCATCATTCAACCTAACTAATGATGGGATATGAACTGTAAAACATTTTTACATAAATGGCTAGGACATGGAGCACTACAATACCTTGCTGAAGTACCGCTGAAGCAAAAACTCCTTAAGTAAACCACACATGCCATAAAAATATAGCAAATTTGACATCACCTGAAAAATATAAATGAACTCAAACATGCTTATAAAAATTATATGAAATCTCCGTAAAAGAATTATGGAAGGATTTGCGGAAATAACCTTGTTATATAACCATTCAGTCCAAGAGGGTGTTTTGCATAAAGGGGACACGAGTATCAAACCAAGAACACGCTGTCTATATTTCATCTGTAGTTCAAAACCTTGATCAGTAAAAAAGGTGGGAGTGAGTTTGAAAATGTGATAACATTCCAGAAGGGAACATACAGCAAATAGGGTTAGGATGTAGGCACCAGCTGTCACCCCCATGCACATCACCGCACCAAGCCTGAAAAAGGAACAAGAGACTAAATTAGCATCAACTGCATACAAGGATGATAAATTGCCTGCATTTCATTCTGAAAACCAATTGATGGAAGAGTTCAAAACACAATGAGTTAACTAACAAAGAAAACATTGAAGCATCAAACTTTACCCGAAATAGTTGAGAACCTCAATGATCTGATCTGCAAGGTCATCGACGGAAGGCAAAGGATCGTCAGGACTAATTGGAGCAGCTCCCAACTGCAAGAACTCTTGTGAAAGTGCCAAACAAGAAACTCTGTGAACAATTTGTTGGTAATGCAAAATGTTGGCTGAAAACAAAATAATTCATGGAAATAAGGGATGCATTATGTAGATGCACTCAAGTCAACTAGCTAACTGACCTCATGACCTGGAGGACTAATGTGGTAAATGCAGAAGTTGTGTACCAGTAAAGATGCCGCTTCAGGACAAAAGAATAGGCCTTGGAAACAAGACATATCTGATAAACAAGTATAAACAAAAAGGAATCCAAACATTGTTAGAACGCTGAAATATGCTAACTGAGAAAAAACTGATATATAAAACACATGGTGATAAACCACTCAGTAAATATGAACTGAAATCCAAAGGCCTATGCCAGATACATTCTTAATAGTTATATAAATAACATGCAGAAACAGCACATCAGATATGACATTATGCACTTACAGTTTAGAGCTAAATCAGGATAAGTAATTAGTGCTGGCTTGTCTTGGTCTCCATACACTATAACAGACACGGAACCACAACCAGTTCTTACATGATGTTCCTGAAATAGGTTCAAACAAGGCAAATCATGAACAGACGAAAGAAAGTTTTCAATGACCATCAATCCATCAACTATAAGAGGATAAAATTAGAAAGTGCTTCACTACCATGATATTCTAATAACTTGTGTGTTAATCACCAAGAATGATTGAAGAAACAAAACTGATTTATAAAATTGACAGCTACACATTAAAATAATAATTAAGTGTAACACAAGCCAAAGTATAGCTAAGGTTTCTTCAATGAATTGCAACAGACTTTGACTAAAACACAAGCAATGAACATTGACATCAAAATCATCAAACAACAAGGAAGGAATATAAAAAGTATAAAAAAAGAAAAGAAAAAAGAAAGCCTAATGCTTTTACATAATGACAGCGTCAGCAGAATTTCAAATAACTTATTCCAATGAAATATAAACGATCCAAAAACAACTTTTCGACAGAACTTCAGATCCGGAAAACATTGAAAGCTACAACCTTGCACAAGAAAAGAAAACGATACCATTTTCAATAAGTAGGAGAAAAAAACAAGAAAATGTCAAGAACAGCTGCAGCACAACCAGTGGTTAAAAATTACAAAATTCCCATCAGTACATGAATGTTGTAAACAAACAAATGAATTTATGAAAACAATAAAAGCACAGATCTATAGACACACTCAAATCTCCAAATATGAAAAAAAGCCCAGCTAAAGGGAGAGAAAAAACAAGAAAGAAGAAGAAGAAGAAGAATTTCTAGCCCATATTTGTCATTCCATTTGTGAAAAAAATGAAACACAAATATCCAAATGGGTCTCGTTATTTTCTTTTTAAAATATAAAACAAAACCAGAATCCCAAATGAAATCAAAACCAACCTTCATAAAAAAAATATTGAATTTGAAATGGTGCCCATCGAAACAGAAGGCAAAACAACTCCAAATTGAACAAGGAAAAAAAAAAAGACAAATCCAAAGGAAAAGCAAAAAACCTTTCCACCGAGGTAGATCTTTTCCACATCGACGAAAACGGAATCGTTTGACTCAGCCATGGCCGTGGCTCTCTCTCTCTCTGATTCTCGCTCAATAATGCCCCATTCAACCCAGAAATCTCAAATTTTCTTGCTCTTTATCTCCCCTTCCCCTTCTCTTCTCTCTCTAAAATTTAGGCTTTGGCGTATGGCTTATTATATACCGGCCGATTTTTTCTCACTTTTAACTTCCCTCTCAACTGCAAAAACGATCTGCACTTAACCTCCACCGACTATTATTTAATGGAAGACCACATCCATCCTAACTGTCTTTTAACTGTCTGACCTCTTGGTCGAATGTACATTTGCCTTCCATATCAGTGTTCCTGTCGTCAAAACCGAACCATAAATTGAACAAGCGCTGGTTCATTAGTTCTTTTGTTCAATTGATGGTTCACCGGTAGGTTCCGGGTTACCTGTAATATATATATATATATATATTATCGCTGCGGATTATAAATATTTTTTAAAAAATACTGGACATATAAACTACTTCGATGTGTTTTTTATATAAAAAATCAAAATATAAATTAAAAATTTCATACAAATATCAAATTAAATAAATCAATAATAATTCATATAAATAAACAAAATAAAATCATTAATAATAACCAAAAGAAAATTTTAAAACTTTAAAAGATAAATGTAGATCAAGATATTCAATCATATAAAATGAAATATTCAACTGAAAGTATTCACTAAACTTATTTATTTAAATCAATAAAAGATAAATTCCTATTGTAAAAACTTTATGTTTTAAAAGATAAACACAAATGAAACTATTTGAATAAACCCACATGCTAAAACAAATATTACATAAAGACGAACACATCAAAAATATTATTTTAAAAAAATTATTTTGAAAAATAAAATTTATTTGTATAAAAAAAAAGAAAATATAGATGAGTTAGAATTATATCTTGAAAAATCAAACATAAACAAAACAATTAAAAAAATTATATTCTAAAAAGACATGCAAAACTCGTGACTTAAGTTATAATATCGGGATAAATTAATAGAAAAAAATTAAAGAAAATCACAAAACTAATATTAAAAAAAAACTAATTCAGAAAAATAAGATCACATAAAGCCAAATCCCTAACAAATCAAATGTTGAAAGATAAAACCAAGAAAAAAATATCAATCACATAAAAGGATCTAAAAAAATAAAGGTGAAAATAAAAAAAATAATTATCAAAGAGCAAATAAAAAATTTTAATTGGAGGGTTAAATTGAATTGAAAATAGCTTTAACAAAAGAAAAAATAAATCAAAAAAATGAGGGTCAAATTAGAAAAAATAAATCAACAAAAACTTTGATTGAAGAATGAAATTGAAAGTCAATAAAACTTTAATAAAATGACAGAAAAAAATCAAAAATCAAAATAATAAGGAGCGAAATGAAAAACAAAACATATAAAATATTGTAATTGAAGGACCGAAATGAAAAACAAAACATATGAAATATTGTAAATGAAAAAAATAAAACTTCTAAAAAAAGAATAAGAACAAAATAAGAAATTAAAAGAATGAGGACTAAAATTAAAAAACAAAAAACAAGGACAATCATACACTTTACTTGGCAAGATGACACGCCACACCATATAGGAGAGGACAAGATGACACGCGCCAACAACTTTTTTAATTAAAAAGTCAACATGAAAATATCAAAACACCCCTCATGATCCTGGTAATTACCAAAAACAAACCGTGTGAAAGTACAAAAATATCAAAAAAAAATACAAACATAATTTTACTGTATATGAATAATGGGAAAAAAAAAACATATTTCATATTTTTTGTAATTACCAGGCATTTTAATATTTTCTTCTTCCTCCTGGTGTTACTTATGGCAGTGGATGATGGGTGGTTTATCGCCAGTGGTTGTTATTTATTTTCTTTTCTCTCTCCTACTCGAAAAAGTACATAATTGTTTTTTTTTTTTTAGTTTTTCAATTTCAGTCCTTATTCTAATTTTGTTCTTATCCATTTTATAAAAAATTTATTTTTTTTCAATTTAATCCTTCAATTATAATTTGTCATATATTATTTTTTTCATTCAAATCCTTATTTTATAGATTTCTAATTTTTTTTCCTTAGTCCTTCTGTTAAAGTATTATTGGTTTTCAATGTTATCCTTCAATCAAAGTTTATGTTATTTTATTTTATTTTTTTCAATTTGGCTCTTATTCTTTTGGTTTGTTTCTAATTTTGTTAAAATTATTTTTCTTTTCAATTTAACCCTCTAATTGAAAAAAATTTATTGCCTTCTAATTTATTTATTTTTTCATTTTTTACCCTCATTACTTTAATTATATATTTTTAGATCTTTTTGTGTAATTTATTTTTTTTCTAGTTTTATCATTTGACGTTTGATTTGTTAGGGATTGAGTTTCGTGATTTTTATTTATTTATAGTGATTTTGATATAATGACTCGAGTTAGAGTTTTGAAAAGTTAATGTGGGTCAATTTTCTTCTCTTTTTTTTCTCATTTTCTTTTTCAATTTAATAGTTCTACAATAGTTTTTTTTTCAAATAAAATTGGTTTTGTTATTATCTTTAATTTTTTTTTCTATCAGTTTATCTTGGTCTCATAATTTAAATCATCGGTTTTACAGGCGCCTTTTTAATAAAGTTTGTTTTTAATTTTTTTAAATATTTATTTTTAAATAATATTTCTAACGTGTTTGGCCTTACATAATATTTTTTTTTTATTCAATTAGTTTCATATGTGTTTTTATTTCTATTATTTTTATTTATTTAAAAAAATAAATTAAGTACGCATAACATGGTAAATGTTTCATTTTGCATGATTAAATATCTTCATATACATCCATCTTTCAATTTTTTCAATTTCTCTTTTAGTTATTGTTAATAATTTTTTTTCCATTTATTTACATAAATAGTTATCGATTTATTTAATTAGATGTTTGCATAAGCTTTTTTATTTATAGTTTGATTTTTTTTATGTAAAAAAACACATCAAAATAGCTTGGATACCCAATTTTGTTTTTTTTAAATAAGTTTTTATGTCTTGCTATGAAACGCAAGTCAAATAGCTAGTGTGTGTATTGTGAAAATTAAAAATACCTTTATTTTTACTTATAATAACAAAGAGTGCTTTAAGCATAATATCAAAATCATTAATATAATATGGTTTTTTATTTGTTTAGTATATACTAGATCGTTGTAATGAGCTATATTGTGGGTCGAATAAAAAGTTTTTTGAACATAAATAAATATTCACACCTTTTTAACAAGTTTACTAATAGAAAACAAATTGAAACTGTTTATGTGTGTGTGGGGAGGGGTTAATCTAATATGATTCGGTTAACTTTACAAATCTGGAGATAACCCAAATGATTTGTATAAACATAATTTAACCAAAAAAGATTTCAAGACAATAATTTTTTAAATATTGAGAAGACAATGTATTAGATCGATCTAAGTAAACCTAGATTAATCAATTAAATCTGTGATTCGAGTCATGAGACCATGATAACCCTATAAAAAATAAATTAAAACAAGTTATAAAGTAAAATTTTCAATCAACTCAACATTGAATGATGAAATTGAAAAAAAATCAATTAAAAAATGACCCTAAAAGAAATGACCTCAGTCAGCCCGGGTTAAGTTGTCAAATCCGTGACTCGAGTCATGTGGTCAAGATAACCTTATAAAAAACAAATCCAAACAAATTATGAAACTCAATTTCTAATCAACCTAATGTTGAAGGTTAAAATTAAAAAAAAAATCAATTAAAATAAAGACAAATAAAATCCAAGTTAATTTATGTTAACACGCCAAATTATAAACTAGATCATGAGATCAAGATAATTCAATAGAAAATAAATAAAAACAGATCATAATGACCAATCTTCAATAAATATAATATTAAAAAATATAATATAATAAATACTAAATTAAAAGAAACAAATTACTGTTCCTTAAAGGATAAAATAGAAGAAAAACTAAATTAAAAAAAATGAAAAAAATAAAAAAAGAAACACCAAAGTACTGTTCGAATGAATAATACTCTTGGACAATAAATCCATCTCTTCTTTTAATTTTTTCTAATATATTATTTTATTTTAGAGTAAATTGTTATTTGATCCTTGTGTTCTTGACAAAATAATTAATCAATCCCTTTGTTTTAAAATATCTAATGTTAAGTCCATATATTTTCATATTAGATCATAACTTACTCTTTAAGTTAGTTAACGACAAAAACAATGATATATATATATTTGTTGGATTTTATTTTTTCAAAAAAAAAAAAGAGTTGGAGGATTGGCATGGTGAAAATTAGATGGTGGTCCGGTTAAAGTTAGAATAACAAAAAAAAAAATACAAATAATTGATTAATTTAGGGATGAGGTAAAGTTAGATAAATGATGTACTTCACCAACTTAGATAAAATGAATCCTATAATTTTGAAAATTACTTCAAACATAAGAATTCAATTAGCAAATCAAATTAATTTAATCTACTTAATTAAAATAAATTCTAATATAGAATTGGTTTCAAACAAGTTTTAGTTATTTTTTTAAAAATATAGATCTTAATGTTTATTATGAGTTTGATCTTTTGTTATTTACAAATATTGTTTTTGAAGATAAGATACCATAACTTGAGTATATTAAGGTATTTTGATGGAGAAGAAGACATTATCTAAATAGCTTCCTAAATAATTTGAGTTTTTGAAACTACTAGAGGAATTAAAGGTATTGTATACCAATGAAGTGTTGATTTAGCGGTTAAGGCACCGCTATATACCCGTAAGGATGAGAACACAAGTTTGAATTTTAAAAAATGCGCTTGTTGGGAGGGGCAGTCACAAACTCCGAACATGACTAGTCTCACTCTTTAAAAAGAATATGAGAATATCTAGGTAAGAAAAAAAAAAGATATTGTGTGACAAAACTATAGTCACTATAGAAATTACATGATTTTATAGATCTAAGCTAATATAAGTTGATTGATTTCAGTATGGTATATTTTATGTGAATTTTCTTATGGATCATACCAAGATTAGTTTTTTATATCTATTTAATATTTTATCTTTATGTGTTAAACTAAATAATTGTAATGTTTTGTACTTGTAGTATACAATTTAATATGAGTTTTTATCTATGATATGCTAATTCTTTTAATAAAAAAAGCTAAATTGATGAAACCTTCCTTGAACTTAAAGTCATAGAATTAATTTCTATATTCTCAATTTTAGTTTTAATCTTCTTATAATTTAATGTAGTATATATCTGAAATCAAGTCTTCATGTTATTTTTTTTAAAGATTTTGTCCATATTATACAAATAAAATCTAATGAAATGATTTAAATATTCTCAATATTAATAATCTCCAGCTTAATTTCAGATCTTTATCTAAAAGATTTCATTTTAAAGATTTTATATAAAGAAACCAGTAGTCTAAATAACCTTTCTCTCTTAAAATCTCTCTCTCTCTCTCTCTTTTAATTTATAATAAAAATTTCTAGATAGAAAATTAAAAATTATGGTATTATATTTTATTTTCAAAATCTAAAATTAATTCTATCAAAATAACTAAAATTGATCAATTAAGTTAAGAGTTATTGAAGTTAAAGATGCTTAAATTTTAATTTATTATTAATTTTAAATAAAATATGGATGAAATTATGAAAAAATCAATTCAAGAGATTTAGATTTTTAATATATCAAGAGGAAATGTAAAACTAAATTTAAATTATAACTATGACATTGACCTGCGCTCTGTAATGAGTCAATATTTTTTTAAAAAAATATTAATAGTATCATATAGTCATGCTAGACTCAGGCGCCTTGAGTTTGACAGCCTTGTCAGGTCTATACGATTGTTTAAGTTTGACAAACATGTCTACTTAGGTCTTGAAACATGCCTGACCCATGTTTAATTCAACAACAACAACAATAACAACAACAACAACAATAATTATCATCATACTAACAATAACAACAACAACAACAACAACAACAACAATAATAACAATAATAACAATAATGCCAGACCCAAGACGTTTAGGCTTGATATTCATGTCTGACCCAACTAAACTTAGGCCAGACATCAACATGCCAGATCCACGTTACTTGGATCTGACAAAAATATTTGACCCAAGTTTACTTCAATAATTATAACAACAACAAGAATAATAATAAAAATAACAATAATCATACTAACAACAACAACTACAATTATAATCATACTAATTAAAAATAATAATAAAAACAAATAATAATAATAATCATAATCATAACAACAACAACAACAACAACAACGTCTGACAAATCATGTCAGACTCAAGGTGTTTGAGTTTGACAATCATGCCTGACTGAAAGTTTAGTTGGGCCAGGCATAGTTGTCAGACCCAATTAAACTTTGGGTTAAACATGATCGTTAGACCCAACTAAACATTAGATCAAATATGTTTGCTAGGCCCAACTAAATGTTATATCAAACATGGTTGTCAAGCCCAAAATATTTGGGTTTGACAACATGTCTGCCCCAAGTTTAGTTGGGTCTGACAACATCCCAGATCCAAGATGTTTCCATCTGAAAATATGTCAGACCCACCTTACTTTTGTCTGACAAATATACATGACTCAAGTTTACTTCAATAATCACAACAACAACAACAATAATAAGAATAATAATAATAAAACTAATAATAAGAATAAAACTACTACTACAACTACTAACAACAACAACAACAACAACACTAAAAATAATAACAATAATAATAATCATACTAATAATAAAAATAAAAGTAACAAAATAAAAAAAATAAATAAGAATAAAAATAATCATAATACAATAACAATAATAACACCAACAACAATAATAACTATATCTAACCCAAAGTTTAGTTGAGTCTAACAATTATATCTAATCCAAAATAATTTTGGGTCAGACATAATTACTAGACCCAATTAAACTTGAATATGATATTTGTGCGTTATTTGAATTTGATAAATATTATAGATTCGTTACTTGAATTTAACAAATTACCAAACTCACGTTACTTGATCCATGCATTTTTACCTTGATCCATGCATTTTTAATGGTGTAGTTGCCATCCCGTAGCTAGGGAAGAAAAAAAAACCAAAGAAACTTATCACAAAAAATTAAAATAAAAAAGAAAAATAAAACTATTATTACCGTTCATAATAATTTTTTTTCGTGATCTACAATTATTTTCTCATAATATTTTACTTTTGTTATAATAGGAATGATCGAACAGTTTAGCCAAAAAGGAAACCAACACGCACATCTATCAAAATCACGTACCGAGTGCAAATAGAAAAAGCCTAAACAAAACCCGAACCCTACAGAACTTATGGCAATCATTCACTGACATGAAATATCAGGGGGTGTGAGATAATGCTTCTCCCAGTTGCCTAACATGATTCCTATGTTGTCTTGGTTCTGTTTTTGATGCATCTGACTGCGGCCAAAAACATACTTTGCAACAAGGCCATCTACGACTCTCTATTGTTCAAATTCATGGAATGCGACTTCATTACCCTGAAAATGCGCTCCCCATCACTAAATTATCGATTCTGCCCTAGACATACTTCTTCTATGAAGTTACCCAACAAGCCCCGTTCAAGTTCAACTTCATTGTTGCTTTCTTTAGGGTCAAATTTTTCCGTTTCTGCTGCCGCTCTCAGTACTATTGAACCCAGCCCCACAAGAGATTTCAATCCCACGAATCTTCAAAACTCGCCGGCTCACCTCCCTGAGGCTAATACAAAGATATC
>Ga0325401_1005908_pt1 | contig 11787 bp, 9 predicted proteins | sample PopdelMetagenome_FD_205666 | JGI IMG/M metagenome (GOLD analysis project Ga0325401, IMG submission 205666) | Populus deltoides microbial communities from Bellville, Georgia, United States - Xylem-PdKOR-R2 | ecosystem: Host-associated > Plants > Phyllosphere > Stem > Wood/Secondary xylem | place...
CGTGGGGCTAGTTGGGCCCGTGGCGAAGCTGCCCGTTGCGTTAGTCGTAGCCCACGCGTCGTTGCTGCTCAAGCGGTACACCGTGCTCTGACTACCCGACACCAGCAACAAGGTTTTGGCGTTCAGCAGTAGCATCCCATCGGCGCCTACAATGTTCTGGCTGCTATTCACCCGCGTGAAAGCCTGCGGATTATTGATGGGCACCTTAAATAGAGAGCCTTCCGTAGTTTTGGCTACTAGCAAATAGCCATCGGGGTGGTACACGATGCCATTGAGGCCGAAACCGGTGGCGGCACCTAGCCGCGCATCTTCCAGGAAGATAAACGCGTTGCCATCAGGGTCGACTTTATAAATAATGGGCGAGAAGCTGTCGGTTACGTAGGCATTGCCCTCGATATCAACGGCAATGTCATTGGCAAAGTGGCGTTGGTTGGGCCGTAGCGCACCTAGGTCAACATACTTCGTGAGGTTGCCATTGTTGGCATTGAAGATAGCCAAAGCTGCCAGCTTAGCGAGAGTCGCTGGAGTGGAGCGAGTAGTGTTTGCGCCGTTGTCGGATACAGCCGCTAGTAGCCGGTGCCGGATAGGGTCGATGTTCAAGCCAATGGTTGAAATCAGGCGGGCATCATCGCCAAAGACGGTGTAGGTGCCGTTGTCTTGCACGGCGCCAAGGCGGCCCTTGGTGCGGGAGCTTACCAAAAAGCGTTGGTTCAGCTCGTCGTACTGCACGCCTTCGGGCGAAAGCGCTGGCTCATTCACGGTAACTTTGCCCGGCAAAAAAGGATTCGGGAGTGTACCGTCTTCGGCGCAGCTCGTCAGGAAAGACGATGCGCCCACCGCCACGGCGGCTAGCGAAAAGAAGCGGCGCAAGGCAAACCGTTTGATTTGGGTTAGAAAGAAGAGGTTAGGCATGTAGGTTGGGTTTTGGGTGCGATGGTGTGAGTGCCTAGCTATACGAATATTACCAAGCTGAGATTTGCCTGCTGCATAATTATACACATGACTTTCAGTGCTTTCTACCGGAGGCTAGCCGCGCCGAAGATCAAGAAAAAATCCTGCGCCTGCAATGGTGTAATTTATCCGTGTTTTCACGCGGTAGTAGATGCCCTATTCAGCGGTAGGCGCCCACGAACAACGGCCCACTAACCTAGGTTGGTGGGCCGTTGTTCGTGGGCGCCTTCGGATGCTAAGTGTAGACTGGCTTAGTGCTCACCCTCGCCGCTCAAATCGGCACCAATCATTACAATGCGCGAGGGCGCGCCGCCCACCGTAAAGGTGTGCTTTTCGGTTAGTGTGGCCTTGTCCAGCATGTGTACTTTGCCTTGGGCAGGGTTGGTAATGTACACGTACGTCTTGGTGGCCGTCATGTAAGGAGCCGCGGCGGGTACATCCGAAATTAGGTTGGAAATGGAGTGCTCCGCTTTCTTCGTACCTGTCAGGCCGTCAAAGAGCAGGAGCTTGCCGTCGGGTTGCAACACTAGAATGTCCTGGCCGGCGGCATCGTACTGCGCGCGCGTGTACTGCGTAATCCCACCTAGGCTCGTAAATGTTTTAGCTGTGGGGTTGATCATGTGCAGGCCCGCCGTAGCACTCATCCCTAAGAAAGTCTTCGAATACGCGCCGTAGCTGATGGTCGACAGCCAATTAGTGCCGAATGCTGCTGGGTAAGGCAGCAATTCCTGCTGACCGGAGTTCTGTACTTTCAAAATACCCTGCGGGGTTCCGAACAAGGCCATGGTGCCGTCGGTCGCGTTGCCGTGGATATTCGCAACCGTGATGGTCGAGGGAGCCCCTTGCTCATTACCCTGCGCGTTCACAATCTTCACGCGCCAGGGGGTGGTGCCCGACGTTGCTTTTTCTGAAACAGCATAGGTGCCGTTGCGGAAGGTAATTACTGCGCCATGATGGGCACTTCCTACTGGAACAGCCGTGGTGGAAGTGGAAGAATGCAACGTTGATTCATCTGCTAGGTGCAGGTTGCCGTCGCCATCACCGAAGATAGCAATACTGCTCTCCTGCACGCTGAAGTGCGCGGGTTTTACCGCATTCGACTTGGTAAGGGCCCACTTCGGGGTGCCTTTGGCGTGAGCATGGTCGCCGTGGGCTTCAATGCCACTATCAAAAAACTCTACTGTATTCTGGCTGCCATACACGAAAGCCGCAAACCGGCCGCTGCCTGTGGGATACAAAGTGCCTCCACCGAAGCTAGCTTGGAAGCTTTCCTGGGCTTGTTTATTGGGAGTGAGTAGCGTAATAGCTGTGCTAGTTTGGTCAGCTACCAAGATCCGTACGTGCTGGTTTTCCTGCTGTTCGGGGGCGGCTGCTTCCTTCTCGTCTTTGTCGCACGACGAGAAAGATCCGGCTAGCAACAAGGCCGCGGTTGGGTAAAGGATAGTACGAGTTAGGGCTTTCATGAATAGTAGGTAGAAGAGTGAACGGCACAAATGTATAAATGAAACAATGTTGCATAAATTAAATCGATATTAAAACGCCGTCCGTACCTAGGTTGATATAAAATCAAGGCTACTAGATAGGGTGCTACCGTTGTGCCAAGTCCCGAGGGCAGCGGGCAGAGATTCGCCTATCTCGATTAACTCAACAGAAAGAGCAGCTACAAAAACACTTCGTTTGTAATAGCTTAGTAGGTCCTACTGGTGTGCTGCTTGGTATTTAGTAAGAAGATATTATCTGCGCGTGTTACTTAATAGATAGGGTGTATAAGGGTAAATTTCACTAGATAAGAACTTGACTATACTGAGTACGTAACATGAGCGTTGATCACTACATAACCCTTTAACCAGTATAGCTTTATGAGAAATCCTATTTCACTTGTAGTGGCATTATCTGTGGTCAGCAGCGTCAGCTTGGCACAGTCGCCAACTGCCGCAGCTCCAGTTATTAGCTCTGCACCGGTGCTAGCTTCCGCCAGACCGTTATCAGACAGCATGCGACAGGTGGTACACAAAGTATTCAAGCGGGGACGGCTGTACAGTACCGTTGGTGCGGTTGCTGGCGTTACAGTGTTCGGTAGTAGCCTAGGCTACATTATTGGTGGCCGTAGTGATTGGACCACCGGATTAGACCTTTCTATGGGTGCAGGCGCAGCCTCTTTCGGTATCGCAAACATGATTCAATTCAACCGGCGCCACGAGCGGGAACTAATAGCCGCTTTGGAGCGAGGTGAGCCACTGCCAGAATCCATGGCCTATTGGGTAGCTCTACTGGGTAAGCGTAGCAAGAATAAGAGCTAGACGGTAAAACTAATCAAGTTGGTTTTGAGATAAGGTTGACGTAAGATCAACCACTAACGAGCCCCGCCGACCTAGGTCAGCGGGGCTCGTTAGTGGTTGGAAATACGGTGCCTGGTATTCGCAGTGGTAATGTTTTTGCCTGTACTTCATCGACAAAACCACAAACTTATGAGGCTACGTATTCTCTACGGCATCACAATGTTATTCACAAGCATTGCCACTGTAGACGCACAAGATTTACCCACTACCCCCGCGGCTTCTCCAGTGCCAAAGGTTATTCCGGTATTAGCTCCCGCTGCTCCTTTTCTAACGCGTGTCGACACTGCTCGAGCGGTGCATGAGTTGTTTCGAAGCCGGCGGGGCGGCGGCTTCGGGTGGCTAGCCCTAGGTACGGCTGGTATGCTGGCTGCTATCTTGCCCGCTCAGCAATCTACTAGCGCTGGCGTTTGGACACCGGGAGTGGTAGCAGGCTCTGCGTTGGTTGGCATTGGACTAAACAAACGCATTCAGTTTCGGCGCAGCCGTGAAAAGCGGATACTGCGTGAGTTGGCAGCTAACGGCCATTTACCAACCAGCATCAGCCGGCGCTTAAAGGGAAATTTTATGCCGTTGCATGGCACGGTCTCCGAAGAAAACCCACTGTTGGCAAAAGGAATTATGCCCGGTGGTACCATACCGAGCATAGCCGCCGTAACGCCTGATCATAAATTGAGTGACGCCCGCCAAGACACGCTTGATGCTGTACAGGGACTATTCAATGCCAAGCGCCTAGGCGGACAACTGCCGATACTACTGGCCTTGCCAGGATTGCGCCTGATGACAGGCGCCACAGCTAGCAATAGTGCCGCTCCATCTTACGTACAATCAAGCACCGAACCATCTGGAGGGCAGGTGGCGGCGGGGCTGTTGTTAGCAGCGGGTGGAGTTGTTTACATGTTCATGCACAATGCTCCTTACTCAAACGCGAAATTTGCTGAGTTGCAGGCCAGCTACCTAGCTGGGGCACCGTTGCCTTCCTCAATCCGGGCGCAGTTGAAGGAAAAGCATATCGCTTCGGGACGTACCTACCGCGCAAGAATGGAGCGCAATGCCGCTCGTCGCCGGTAGATTCAGCTTTTGTTTCGTGAGTACTGCATCAGAGATAGTGCGATAAACAAAAAGCCCCACCGACCTAGGTCAGCGGGGCTTTTCTATTCACCAATCAACTAGAAGAAAGCTAGCTTTTACAACCCTGGGATCTGCACGTCCACGTTCTCGAAGCGGACTTGACCGTCTTGCAGCACGGCTTCTACTACTGCGTCTTTGCTCACGCGACCCGAGAGAATGTCTTTTGATAACTCGTTCAAGATCACGCGCTGCAACACACGCTTCAGCGGGCGAGCACCGAACTGCGGATCGAAGCCTTGCTCGCCGAGGTAGTCGAGCACCTCGTCGGTAGCTTCCAGGCGGATGCCGGCTTCTTCTAAGCGCTGCTGAATCTGGCGGAACTGGATATCCACGATGCGGCGGATTTCCTTGCGCTTGAGCGGCTGGAACATGATGATTTCATCAATCCGGTTCAAGAACTCGGGACGCATATGCTGCTTAAGGCGGTCGATTACCTCCTCGCGGGTGCGGTCCACCACTTCATCATGGTTGTACTCATTCAGCTCTTTGAAATTCTTCTGAATGATGTCAGCCCCGGTGTTGGAGGTCATGATGATGATGGTATTCTTGAAGTTCGCCACCCGACCTTTGTTGTCGGTGAGGCGACCATCATCCAGCACTTGCAGCAGGATGTTGAACACATCGGGGTGGGCTTTCTCAATCTCATCGAGCAAGATCACCGAGTACGGCTTGCGGCGCACGGCTTCCGTCAGCTGACCACCTTCGTCGTAGCCTACGTATCCGGGAGGTGCCCCGATGAGGCGCGATACGGCATGACGCTCCTGGTACTCACTCATATCAATGCGCACCATGGCGTTTTCGTCGTTGAACAAGTACTCGGCCAGGGCCTTGGCTAGCTCCGTTTTCCCGACACCGGTGGTGCCGAGGAAGATGAATGAGCCAATGGGGCGGCGTGGGTCTTGCAGACCAGCCCGCGAGCGGCGCACCGCATCCGAAATAGCCGCAATGGCTTCCGACTGACCGGCGACGCGCTTACCTAGCTCGCCTTCCAGATTCAAGAGTTTCTCCCGGTCGCTGGCGAGCATCTTGCTCACCGGGATGCCGGTCCACTTGGCTACTACTTCGGCAATGTCCTCTTGGGTCACCACCTCTTGCAGCATCGAGCCACCGTCTTTGTTTTCGCTGGCTTGGGCTTGCAATTCCTTCAGCTTGGCTTCCGCTTCCTGAATCTTACCATAGCGCAGCTCCGCTACGCGGCCATAGTCGCCTTGGCGTTCGGCTTGCTCGGCTTCCACCTTGAAGCGGTCGATGCTTTCCTTCACCGTTTGGATGTTGGTCAGCACGTCCTTTTCGCCTTGCCACCTAGCTTTCAGATCGTCGCGCTTGGTGGCTAGCTCCGCAATTTCCTTGCTGAGCACGGCTTCCCGGTCGCGGTTGTCTTCGCGGCGAATGGCTTCGCGCTCAATCTCCAGCTGCATGATGCGGCGCTGCACTTCGTCGAGCTCCACAGGCATGGAGTTCAGCTCGATGCGGAGCTTGGCGGCAGCCTCATCCATCAAGTCGATGGCTTTGTCGGGCAGGAAGCGGTCGGTGATGTAGCGCGAGCTGAGCTCAACGGCGGCAATCACGGCATCATCCGTAATGCGCACGCCGTGGTGCAGCTCGTACTTCTCCTTGATACCGCGCATGATGCTGATGGCGTCCTCAATGGTCGGCTCATCCACCATCACGGCTTGGAAACGACGCTCCAGGGCCTTATCCTTCTCGATGTATTTCTGGTACTCCTTCAGCGTAGTGGCACCGATGGAGTGCAGCTCGCCGCGGGCTAGAGCAGGCTTGAGCAGGTTGGCCGCGTCCATCGCACCTTCGCCGCCCGCACCGGCGCCAATCAACGTGTGCATCTCGTCGATGAACAGAATGATCTGGCCTTCCGAGTCCGTTACTTCTTTGATGACGGATTTGAGGCGTTCCTCAAACTCGCCTTTGTATTTAGCACCGGCAATCAGCAAGCCCATATCCAGGCTCATGATGACCTTGTCTTTCAGGTTTTCGGGCACGTCGCCGGCCACAATGCGCTGGGCTAGGCCTTCCACAATGGCGGTCTTGCCCACGCCGGGCTCACCGAGCAGCACCGGGTTGTTCTTGGTGCGACGCGATAGGATTTGCAGCACCCGACGAATCTCTTCGTCGCGCCCGATTACCGGGTCCATTTTGCCGGTCTTCACTTGCTCGTTGAGGTTACGAGCGTAGCGGTTCAGGCTCTGGTACTGGTCTTCGGCGGTTTGGCTGGTCACTTTGCGGCCCCCGCGTAGTTCTTTGATAGCCGCCTTCAGCTCTTTCTCCGTGAAGCCGGCATCCTTCATCAGCGTAGCGGTGCTGTCCTTGCCGCTGAGCAGACCCAGCAGCAGGTGTTCCACCGACACATATTCATCGTCAAATTCTTTCAGGTAGTTCGTAGCCCGCTGCAAGGCCGAGTTGGCTTCGTTCGACAGGTACGGCGACCCGCCGCTCACCTTTGGATAACCATTCACAATGGTATCCAAGCGGGTGTTGAGCAGGTTCTGGTTCGCACCTAGCTTCTTGGTGAGGAAGCTAACTACGTTCTCATCCGATTGCAGAATTCCCTTCAACAGGTGGCCCGTCTCGATGGCCTGCTGCTGGTTGGCGCCGGCAATTTCGGTGGCCTTCTGCACAGCCTCCTGCGCCTTGATGGTATAGTTATTAAAGTTCATTTTGCTTCGTCGTTGGTAGATACCTCGGGTTAAGAAGTTCTACGAGGGACATAGCAAATGAGGTGCAGAAGAGCTTTTTGTGACGTTTTGACGGTTTTATGTAGGGTGCTCGCGGTAATTTAAAGACTTTATGACAGCAATACTTGTGTAATGTCTTAATCTCAGCTTACAGTTGGAAAGTAAAAGCGTCATTCATTTGTAAATGAATAATGCTAGGCACCCGTCAACACGGAAAGAGAAAGTACTTATAGTTCCTTCACTACTGCATCTTCAAAACGCACTGACATAAGGAACTGCTTTTTGTCAGCGACAGAACCCTCCGTCTCGGGAAGAGTGTAGGAGCAAGTAAACAGATAAATGGCATCTCCGTGCCACACCCAAACAGTCTCAATGTGGGTAGGCAGTTGATGGTAATCATCAAACCCCTTGTATAAAGCAGCGCGCGCCGGACTACCCGCAAACATTACATTACCCTCCGAGAGTAATTTTCCTTTGATTACCTGACGGTTATACTGACGAGAAGCTTTATCGTAAAGACCACTAAGAGCACTCGTGGTAAGTGCTACGTCAGGATTATATTTTGGAATATAGCGTAGATCGACACGGAAGATCTCAAAGTTGTTATCCGAAGTACTCGTCGAAAAGCGCTGCACACCTGGAAGCTTCTTGTCTTCTTCCAAAGTGCCCTCATAGGGCATTTGTACAGTGGCATGCTCATCAAGATGAGTGACAGGCCAGTTATCTTGAGCAGCAACAGCGCGAGAAGCTAGGAAAAGTATAAGTAAGTAGATAATACGACTCATATGTGCTAAGTAGGATTTATATCTGCTGTGTTCAGACAACAGAAGCAACGACCTTTTCTGTTGTTGAGAGCAAGAATAGTGCAGTATCATTTTGGATGATGAAACCACTAACCATATAGGTCATCTTATTAATGAGGTCGTCGTAATCAGGTGATATATAACTCCGTTGCTAGAGCAGTTGACGCCACTTTGCCTGAGTTGTTAGATCAACTTGTGGATTACGAATCCGGTTGGGTACATAAGGCACATAATCCCACTTGCATCAACCAAATTAACTCATGACCATCGACCTGCGCGGCATTACCAGCAAGCAAGCCTTTCACGAGCTAGCCAAGCGCGAGCTAGGTTTTCCGGAGTGGTATGCGGTGGGTTGGGCAAGCTGGGATGCTTTCTGGGATTGCATCGTGGCGGTAGTGAAAATGCCGCCGCAGGTGACGTTCACCAATTGGCAAGAATTTGCGCAGGCTTGTCCCAAGGATATGGACATTCTGCGGCAGGTGATGCAGGACTACGAAGACTACCGGCCTGGGTATCACATGGGCCTGACCGAGAGTGAGTAAGCATTACGGGCGCACAACGCTGGCCTAGCTAGTGCGTTACGGCTTTACTGTTCAATTCATTGCAAGTAAGAAGATGAAAAAGCTGGTCGGGTTGTTAGGAGTAGGAATGCAGCTGTTTGTTTTGCAGGGTGCCGCGCAAACCATTCGAGGTACTTACGCCATTCAGAACGCGCAAACGGGTTTGGTGCTGCGCATCCAGGATGCCCATACCCAGAACGGCACCCCAATCGTGGCTTACACACCTACAAATTGGAAGTGCATGACCTGGGATTTTCAGCACGTAGATGGCAGTACCTATCAGCTGCGCAATTTATTCAGCTCGAAAACACTTCAGCCCCAGCTTGCCCAGGAAGCAACGATAAAGCTAGAGGAGCAACCATTGAAGCCAGGTAACGACCAGCAGCAATGGGAGTTTGTGCCGGTAGCCGCCAACATTTATCGCATCAAGCTGGTCAATACCGATTTGTACGTAACGCCCGCCGACGAGAAGGGCACCGTCGACTCCCGGATTATTCTGCGACCTAAAGCAGAAGGGAAGCTACAATACTGGACACTGCACGAGCAACATCCTACTATGTGAGAAGCTAGGCTCGGCTTCCTACACTGCTCTGCCACATGCACCTAGCTTTCTAACGCTCTTATTGTCAAGTAGCAAAAACTAACTAGTCTCCGTGTTTTCTTGAACTAAGTTAAGTTTTGCCAGCTTGGCGGGGCGGAACTTTGTCGCATCATCAACCCCAAAAACACCACGACGATGCGACTTAACATGCAGCAAATCGAGCCCGAGGCTTACAAAGCCATGTTTGCTCTGGAGAAATACCTGAGCACGAGCAAGCTCACGGCCATCCAGAGGGAGCTTATCAAAGTGCGGGCTTCGCAGATCAATGGGTGCGCTTTCTGCCTCAACATGCACACCCGCGACGCCCGCAAACTCGGTGAGACGGAGCAGCGCTTATATGTAGTGTCGGCTTGGCGTGAAACGACCTTGTTTACGCCCGAAGAACGTGCGCTGCTTGCCCTCACCGAGGAAGTAACACTCATTGGTCAGCACCATGTGTCGGAGGCTACCTATCAGCAAGCCGCGGCGCTGTTCGATGAGCACACGCTCGCACAGGCTATTATGGCGATTGTGGTAATCAATGCCTGGAACCGCATTGCCATCACAACGGAGTTGCCGGTAGAAGCCTAGGCTAGGTTAGGGTTTAACCGCTCATGCCAAACGAAAAAACGCCGCAGCTACCTAGCTGCGGCGTTTTCGTACGTTGATGTGGCGCTGGCTCCGTTAGAAACCTAGGCCTAAGGCAAAGCCGGTAGCCGAGCCATTGAAGTCGCCGGTGGCGGTGGCGGCACCGGTGTTGGGGTTGATGCGGTAGAGCTTGGTGCTGCCGCCCGAGGTGAGCAGGGCATAGGGCGTGTTGCTGGTGCCGCCAATGTCGAAACCGTTAGCCGCTTCCACGTTCACACCGAGGTTGCCAACTTCCACCAGGGTGCCGTTGTTCGGTGGGTTCTGTAGGTAGAGCTTATCGGTGTTCACGTCGATATCATACAGCATGGTGCTGGTAGCGCCCGCGAAGTTGTTGGTGTAGGCCGCGCCCGTTACGGCAGGGGTGCCGGGATTCAAGGCACCATCAACCGTGGCCGCGCCATCGGCGGGGTTCACGCGTAAGTTTTGGCCCGTGTTGCTCACAATGCGGATGCGGTCAACAGTGGGGTTGAAATCAACACCGAAAGAAGTACCCGCCAAAGGCGTGCTCAGCGTGGCTACTACGGCTGCCGCGCCCGATGACGTGTTCAGCGTTAGTACGCGGCTGTTGCTGCTCACGGCATACAGCTGACCGTTCACAGGGCGGAAATCAATGCCCACGACGGTTTCGCCGTTAGCTAGGCCCGTAATGGGTTTGGCAATAGTGGCAGTCGGCTTTTCGGGGTTGAAAATGAGAAGGTTGTTGGTCGCATTGGTGGCATAGGCTACCGGCTGCGTGGGAATAGCAATACCCGTGTACGACCGGCCGTAGGCCGTGATAATGCTTGCCTTGCCCGTAGAGAGGTTTACGGAGAAGAGAGTAGCCTTGCCGCCCACGTTAAATAAACCCAGGGCTTTATCCGATTCGGGTGCGATATCAAAACCACCGTCGCCGGAAATAGCTAGGTTCAGCGAGCCTACTTCCTCCAGCTTGCCGTCGTTGGGTGGGTTTTGCTTGTAAAGCTTTTGCGCTGTTACGTCGATGTCGTAGAGCGTGGTAGCGGTGGAACCTGCTACGTTGCCTGTGTAGGCTACCGCCGTGATGCTAGCTCCTGCCGCGCCGTTGATGTCGCCGTCGGTGGCGGCCACGGTGCCGGTTTCGGGGTTAAGGCGCAGGTTCTGGCCATTGCTGGTAACCAACCGGATGCGGTCGACAGTGGGGTTAAAATCAAACCCGGCGATGGTGCCGCGCAGCGCAGGAGTGAAAGGGGCAGCGCCAATTTGACGAGCAGCGCCCGTTTGCGGATTGATAACATACAGGCGGCTGGTGCTACCTAGGCCATAGAGCTGACCAGTAGCAGGCCGAAAGTCGATGGCCAAAATCGTTTCACCCGTTTGCAAACCTGTGATGGGAGTAGCACTAGCCGGAGCCTGCGGGTTACCGGCCGCGAAAGCAGCTAAGCGCACACCATCTTCCAGAGCATAGAAAGGAATATCGAGCCCACCATCGTACCCCGGAAAGTCGCCATCATCGTCGCAGCTCGCGAGAGCAAGGCAAAGCGCCCCTACAAAAGCTAGCTTCTTGAAGCTGAAAAGATTTTTCATTTAATCTTGTTTTAATGTGAAAAAACTTAGTTGCACAAGAGCTACGAAGCTGAGCTGCTAATTGGATTGAGCGGATTTATGAATTTCTGATGAAGACAAAATTTTGTTGGTGGCAGGGCCATACCGCAGCAGTAAGCAGCAAGGCAGCAAACTACCTCGGCGCGTAAGCCTTGGTGCCGTTATAGAGTTGTTAACAGCGAAATTTCGAAGGAAAAGCTAAGTCAGTAGCCCTAATACTTCTGCTGATCCTTTAGAATGCGAATGATCTGGCGGCGCATGAAAAGCAACCGGGCTAGCATCACGCCGGCCGTAATGCTCATGGCCACCACCGAGAGCTCCGTGCCCGCAAACCAATGCCCGAAGATCCAGCGGCGGGAAAAGGCAAATGCTAGGTAGCCCACCAGTACAACTACCCCTAGTGTATCCATTTTGGCTACTACCTGGCTGGCGCCCTCATGCCAGTGCAAGTTTGACACGCGGGCCAGTAGCATGCCTACTAAAAAGCCCACCAGCGCTGCCCCAATGGCTGGAAGTGCTTGAGTGTCA
>Ga0325401_1005909_pt1 | contig 11786 bp, 10 predicted proteins | sample PopdelMetagenome_FD_205666 | JGI IMG/M metagenome (GOLD analysis project Ga0325401, IMG submission 205666) | Populus deltoides microbial communities from Bellville, Georgia, United States - Xylem-PdKOR-R2 | ecosystem: Host-associated > Plants > Phyllosphere > Stem > Wood/Secondary xylem | place...
TAAAATATATGTTTCAAATAAAATTTTATATATAATTTAAGTAATTAAAAAATACAATAAAATTATTCATATCTATAATTTTTTATTAAATAACAATTAATAAACCTAAAATAAACAATATAACAATGTGTCATATAAACTAAAACTAGTCTTATTATCTTCTTCATTAACTTAGGTTTGAAGTCCACCCTTACATCACCAAAAAAAAAAAAAAAACAAGGAATATTCATCAATACTAAGTTTAAAAGTATTTTCTAAACATATTAAAAAAACTTTAAACTCCATAATATCTAAGGTCACTAAATAAATTCTTATTAGTAATAAAAAAAATTCTATGAAAAAATTCTTTTTAACAAAAAAAAATATAGAAAAAATCAATATGAAATATCTCATCACAAGTCCTACTAATAGCTCCCACAAATCTAATGGTTGAGACACTCCTTCAGTGATAAAAAAAAAAAAAAAGAGAGAGATAAAACTAGCATTTATTTTAAATTTCTAACAAACAAATATAAAAAGATTGAAAATTAAAAGAAATGAACCAAAAGGAAAAGCTTTGACTTAATATAAAAAAATAAATATGAAACTGCTTTTAAATTACCTTCACAGCTACATCATATCAGTAATTCTTGGCTCCCTGCATCAAGAAACTCACATAGAATGGGAATAAGAAAAACAAAAAAACAAGTGTGTACATTATGCTAATGGAGCAGAATGAACAACCATGCTAAGAGAGATAATGATGGTGAAAGTTGTTTTTTTTTTTTTATGGAAATTGAAACCTTTTAAAGGCAAGGTAGAGGAAGATTTGCAAACCAAACAAGAAATTAAAAAAAAAATTCTAGAAAATAAGAAGAGGAAAAAAAAAGAAATATTTAGAGGTTATGTGTAGTTAGACCTAAGGAGATTGAGAGATAGTGAATGTAATTTATTAGAAAAAGAAATAAATATGTGAGAGAGGGGGAGAGAGTGAAGTGAAGTGAGGGTGGATTGTTCAAATTTAAGTTTATAGTACTTTTTATATTTTTGATCATCTTCTTTTTTAAATGTAAAGACATGTAAAATCACGAGTTTACTTAATTTTACTTGATTTTTCTAAATTTTTAGACTTTAGTTTGATTTTATCAGTTCTTGAGTTTTTAAAACGATTTTCATTATAAAAACATATTTGCTTGTAAAATCATATGATTTTACTAGTCACTTCATAATTTTAATAATATTAATTACAGATATGAAATCTTTTTTTGTACTTAACTGCTTACTAAATATCAAAACAGTCTTTTACTTTGTTTACAATACTTTTCTTTTTTAATTATTTTTCAAAATCCACGCATGATCTCTCGACTTTGTATACTTAGTCAAGATGAGTTCTTTACTTTGAATTGTATCCGTTTGTTTCTAGGATTACACTTTTCTCGAAACCACTTTCTCTATTTTTCAATGTTTTGTAAACTTAAAAAAAATTGATAAAAAAGATAACATTTTATAGGCAAAGAAAAAATTTAACTTTAAAGAAAACAATGTGTTTTTCTTTTGTTTTATATGGAAAACATTTTCCAAAACTTTTTTTTTAAAAAAAAACAACGTGAAATTACTAATCACTATCTCATTTTTTTTACTATTATTTATTTTATTTAAAATAATTTATGAAATTAGATTTTTTTTTCAATTTCATCCTCCTTCAACTTTTTTATTTATTAGATTTGTCCCTATTCTTTTTATTGCTATTTGTTTTATTTGAAATAATTTATGAAATTTGATTTTTTTTCAATTTTATCCTCCTTCAACTTTTTTTATCTATCAAGTTTAGTTTCTATTTTTTTATTACTATTTGTTTTATTTTAAATTATTTATGAAATTTAGTTTTTTTTTCAATATCATTTTCCTTCAGCTTTTTCATATGTCAAATTTGGAATGGTATAATCAAACACTGGAAACTATTTTCTAATTTATTATCCATGAAACTGTCAAAAATAAAAAATAATCTACTTTCTAGGAATCTACCTTTCATAGGAATCATTTTTTTTAATAAAATAACTACTTTTCAACAAACAAACAAAGTTAATTATAGAAAACTTTTTCTTTTATTTTTGTTTTTTCATACAATGGTAAATTGTCAAGAAGTATAATTTACCTAAAGTAATGTATATTAAAAGAAACACAATAGGTGGAACCCAATTATCATAAACACTTGGTGTTCGTATAAATTAATTTATTAAAAAAAGTCACAAGTGCGTGTGTGTATTACTCAGAACAACCAACCTAGTTGATGACCTAAGCTTGAGGCCTAATTAACCTGCCAGATTGATGACCTGAACCTGAGGCCACTTGCTCAGCTATAATGAAAATTCATCAAGCAGGTTGATTTGTCCTCAGGCTCAGGTCATCAATCATCAACATGATTGATGACCTGAGCCTGAGGACAAATCAACCTGCTTGATGAATTTTCATTATAGCTGAGCAAGTGCAGATTAGAGGTTGACTTAGGCCATCAATCGACCAAATCAACCTGTTTGATGAATTTTCATTACAGTTGAGCAAGTGCAGATTAGAGGTTGACTTAGGCCATCAATCGGCCAAATCAACCTGTTTGATGAATTTTCATTACAGCTGAGCAAGTGCAGATTAGAGGTTAATTTGGCCTCAGGCTTAGGCCATCAACCGGGTTAGTTGTTTCAGCTTTATTTCTCTTTTTTTTTTTGCAACGATGGGTGTTTGCATTGATGTTGACCATTAATTTTCATGAATTAAAATTTTAGAGTTATTGAGATATTGGCCAAATCCTTAAGGAATTTTACGAACTTGGTGTAAATTCCAAAAGATACAAAGGAAAATCAACACATGTATTTTTCTAAAACCATGCTAAAACATTTCTCTTTTTTTATATATAAATAAAAATGCACTTTATATAAGGATTGGGTCATATGCAATAAGAAAAAAATATTATTATTTTAGGGTTATATTTGGGAAAATTATATTTTTGTTCAAAACAAAACTGTCAAAACAGATCTAAAGATGTGTTTGTCAAACAAGCCCTCAAGCTAAAATTTCTTTCATCAAACAGTGGCAAACCAAACAGAGCCTTAAATATTTGACCCGGTTTTAACTCGACCAGGTCAACTCGAAAACACTGGTTCAATCATGAACCAAAATAAAACACAAGGTTTAACTCAAAACTAAACCAAAACAGAGATTTACATCAAAACAAATCAAAACTAAAAAAACACAAAAAAATGTAAAATTTTCTAACAAAAACAGATCAAACATCAAGGGAAATGAAAAACATTCAAACTCAAACGCAACAACGTAAACATCAAATCAGACTAGATTCTAGGCAATAAAAAGTAAGGTTTTATTCGTAATCAAGCATAAATTAAAAATCAAACATCCATTTACTTCGATTATTACTCAAACATCATGATTTTTTTTATCAAAATAGGGTTTAGTTCAAAACCAAAACTATATTAAAACCCATAAAATTATTTTATTGATGCATGAAAACCCTATATTATTTACTAATGATATATATGAATTTATAGAAACAAAAATCAAATCAAACTGAAACTTAAAACTAGCACTCAAGATAATGTTCTTCGGATGAACGTGAAGAACATGAACCTAGGTTGCCCAGAAAACCTGACATATACTGTCAACCCTAGAAAATACACTTTAGACCTTTAGACCAAGCTCTCTTAGCCCCAACAAGCCACATTATCATAAACAAACAAGTTTGAATAAAAAACACTAACAAATAACCTCGAATTATCAAAAACATGTATAAGATTTCAACTTTCAAAAGTGCAGCCTTATTATCAGCCAACAAAACATCAAAACTCAATCCAAAACTGACTCTTCAAACACTTAAGACCTAAACTAAACTCAAGAATCAAGAACATGAATTAGGAACCTAGCAAAAAACCATCTAACACCTACTGCTACCTTGAACAAATTTCAAAACTACCATTTTTTCATCAAAACCAAACACACAAACACCTTTTAAACACCCTAGGAACATTTATAACAACTTCAAAATATAATTAATCAATCAAAATAATATTTTCATTCATCAATCTACATAAGTGCTAATACATAGAATAATGCCAAAAAGATTCAAAAACAACATTAAACATTGAAAAAGCATGGATAGGCAAGTTAGATAGACTCCACCTTTTAGTTTTTACATGGTTATACCTTTTGCAAGTTTATTGGCTTTAGGTTGCTATTTCCCTTCTCTTTTCCTTCCTTCTTTCCCTTTCCCTTTCTATTCTTTCCAAAACTTGCTAGACCTTCTATTTTAGGTCTTTGAACATTCACACTAGGGTTTTTTTTTATAGAGTATATCCTTATATTTTTCTAGGGTATTTATAGGTTTTTTCTAAGTTTTATTTTGGTGGATTCTCTCAATGATGGACCAAAGCTCAGTCCTTTGATCAAAATGAGAGAGCTCTAGACAAATGTTAATAGCTGGAACCTTTGTCCTTTAATGCTTTTTGGGGATGATGGTTTTGCCTAGGTGGTTTTCTCTTTCTTGGAGACAAAGACATGTATTTCTCACTTTCTAATATTGGATGAAAGATTTATAGCTCTTGATAAGAACCCTCCAAGAGTTTTTAAGTATGAACACATGAAAAGGTTAGGTGGTTTTGCATAAACGGGTATCTCAGTCAAGGCTAACTGAGTTGACCACTTTCAAGGCTTCGTTGGAGAAACTCTGATGTAAACATCATTAAAGACCGCCTAAACTTGGTATAGGAGATGCACACCTTTCTTTTTTATTTATCCTTGCTCTATTTAGAGGTTTGTAGCTCTACATTCATTCGCTTGAAAATGTCAACTTAATCAGCCTAGAGTATGAAAACGTAGTGATTGTGATTAGGAAAAAGATGTTGGAGATTTTTATAGCAGAATTGAGATGTAAACGTCCAATTTTATAGAAATAAGGTTATAGAGGGGATGTTCTTCTTCCATTTACAAAAAAAAACCCATGTCATTCGGAGATTTAGAACTCCATAAAGAGCTTCTAGAAGGTGCTAACCTGGTCATTTAAAACTGTCAAGGAAAGAGATAAACAATGAGTGAACGACGCGTCGTCTAGGTTAAACCCCTAGAAATTAGGGTTTTTAATTTGTCATCTGAAGGATTTCATTTTAGTCTTTATTCTTCCAATTGCTTTTAATTGCACCAGTAATTGCCTCTCAAACTCTTAATTTCATTTAATTTCACCCTGTCAAACTTAATTATCAGTCCTAAAGTTTAGCGTTATTTTCATCTTGGTCCATGATTTCTGATTTATGAATTTGGACTCTTAATTGACCATAAAACATTCAATGTTTTTATAATTTGGTCATTGATTTTTAATTTCTTCAATCAAACCCCTAATTGGGTATCAAAATTTAATTTTTTCATAATTAAGCCCCTAATTTGATCAATTAAATTTTCCAAAGTCCAATTTTAGTCCTCAAACTTCAATTTCTTCTAAATAACACCCAAATTGACTTCAAAAAACTGATTTTTCTTGCAATTAAGTCCTCAATAAAATTAATTAAGCCTTTCAAAACCTCATTGAGTCTTTGCTCATCCAAATTTATATTTCTTTATCCCAAATAAAAATATTTTCACCAAATGAGTCTTTTGTTAATCAAAATTAGGTTACTAATTTTATACATTATGTGATTAGTAATTAAAAGTGCATTCTCATTAAGGTTTTATATCATCATATTGCACTAAAGTATCATTAAATTCCCTAACTAAAGCATGTTTTATAATAACAAGTCTGATAATATAATATATCTTTAATTTATGGTAAATGTTTGTTTTGAATGCAGATATATTTCACAATTTAAAGCATTGATTGATGTGATTAACTATTGAAAGTGAAGAGACAAAAAGAGGACTAGGCTAAGAGAAGAGATGATGGTTCAATTCCAAACCGGAACACCATTCGGTTATTAGATCATAACTGGAGTTGTAGACTTTGGATTTAGGTCTGCTTTATATGGATGGAAAGCTAAGACATAGACCTAAAACTTTTATAGGAGTCCAAGACTCAATTCTGCCGTTTTCAAGTTCAAATCTTAGCAATAACGAAGAAGTCGAAATCTGTCATGCAGCTCAGACACTGTTCGGTTTTTAGTTCATATCTTGAGTTCTAGAAGTCCAAATGAGCTCTGGTTTTTTTTGTTGGAAAGCTAAGACAATTTCCCACAACTTTCATGGAACAAAGGGCTCAAATTCTAATGTTAGCAATGACATTTTGGCCAGCCAACAATGTTAACAACCAGCAGTCAACAATGTAAAAAACCAGCCACTAAATCAATGGTTGGCCACCAACTAAATGTTTGTCAACCAATCAATAGTGCCAAATTTTAGCCTATAAAAGGAGGCATTTGCCATGTATTTAGTTATCTTGGTTTTCAGATCAAGATCATGTTCTTGCTTTCTTTCTTTATATTTTTGTAATGCTTAAGTTTTGCTTTCATTAATCTCTTGTTTATGCTTTTCATCATAACTATGTTCTTGTCTAGTTTATTTATGTTCTTCTTCTTCATTATGTTTAGCTAAGTTTATTATGTCAAGGTAAAAAGGTTTCTCTAATGATGTTAGAATAGGTATAATATAAACTCAACATGGACTTCAATGTTTATATCCAAGAAAGTTTGCTATTAACATGTCTTTTTTTTATCTTACTAATTATTAATACCTTGCTTGTTAAATGACTATCTAGATTTATGTTGTATAATAGTTGGTACATCAAATGCTTGATCATTTATAGTCTTCGGCTGACATCGTTGTTATGAGAGGAAGTTGATTTGTTGTTAACATAAGTTAGCATCATGAATACCTGAAAATATTTACAAGTATGGTGTTACTTAGATAAGATAATTAATATTATCATGTTAATAATTTATAATGAGCTAATAATGATAAATCATCCGATTGGAACCTTCTTTGTGTGTGGTTTCCAATTGAGTAATAAAAAGAGTTTATAATATACTTATTTGAAATATCTTATAACCTTGACAATTGTTTTTATCATTGTTTAGTCTTCACATCTCAAAGTCCTATTTAAATCATCATCATCATCATCATCATCATTATTACTACTACTACTACTACTACTATTATTATAATTTATATAGTTAACCTCTCTGTGGTTCGACCCCAGTCTTGCCGGGTTATTTATTACTTTGACACTCCTGCATTTGGGATAAGACATCAACTCTTTGATCGTGTCATTCTGGTCCTCTAACGTTTCCACCTTTTACTTTCTTCATGTGTATCCTTTTGTATTTTTTAGATTTTTCTTCTTTTTTTCTTGATTTTTTATTGGGTAAAAAATAGGTAACAATAGATTTAATCAAAGATTAAACCTGATTCATCAAAGCTTGACCCTTTAATCAAAATAAAAGAGTTTTGGATATGCTTTATAGTTGTAAGCTTTGTACCTATTCTCATTTTACAATGGTGGTTTTGCAACAAATTTGGTTTTTAGAGATTTTGGTGGTTTTCCCAAACTTGGAGACTAAAGATTTTGTTTTTAGCCTTTTGATCTTGAAAGAAATGTGGCCAACCTTTGATAAGAACCCACTGAGAAGACTTAAAGTGTGAACACATGAAAAATATTAGTGGTTTTGCGAATTAAGTATCACAACCATTGATGACTGAGTTACCCACTTTCAAGGCTTCGTCGAAGGAACTCTGATGTAAACATCATCAGAGACCACCTAATCTTGGTAGAGGGGAAACATACCTTTTGTCTAGATCCATCCTTGCTCAATTTGGAGGTCTGTAACTCCATATTTATTCGTTTGAAAAATACCAACCCGATCAGCCTACAATTTGAAAATGTAGTGATGGCTGATCAGGGACAAAATATTATTGAGTTCATTGAATAAAATGGGATGTAAACATTTGATGAAAATAACAAATCTTCGTAGAGGGGTGTTTCTCAGTTGAATGATGGTAGTTATAGCCCTATAAGTGGCCAGAAACGCCACATTTATTTGTCTAAATGTGCCTACTCGATCAACCAAAATTACTGAAGAAGAAGCTAAACAGTGGTTGAACGATACGTCATCTAAGTTAAACCCTAAAATTAGGGTTTTTTTAATTTGGTATTTAGCAATCTTTAATTTAGTCCATGTTCTTTCAATTGCTTTTAATTGTATACGTAATTGCCTTGCTTTTTTACTTTTAATTGCATGCAATTTCACTTCTGCCAAACTCGAATGTCAACCCCCAAAGTTAACTGCTTGTTTAATTTTAGTTCTTGGTTATTAAATTGTGTATTTTGGCCCTCAATTGATCAACAAATTTCGAATTTCTTCAATTTGACCCTTGATTTAATCAATTTCAACCCTTGCATTCACACACCTTTTTTAGTTTGATAATTAGTTTTGGATTTCTTCAATCAAGTCTTTAATTACTTATCAAACTTCAATATTTATGCAATTAAGCCTCTGATTTTACCAATTAACTCTTTAAAATTATAATTTGACCCCCAAACTTTAATTTATTCCAATTAAAGCCTAAATTTACTTTAAAAATTCTTTTTTTTTGCAATTAAGCCCTTAATAAATTCAATTAAACCTTAAAGAATTCCAATTTAGTCTTTAAACATTCAATTTTGAATTTTCCTCTTTAAATTGAATTTTCATTACTAATAGGGCCTTTATGAGTCAAAATTGAGTAGCCTAATTTTCTAATCTGGTGTATTTTGATTTTTCTCAACTAGCCTTTGGTAATTTTCTAGGCATTCTCCGTGTTCTCCTTACTAATATATATATATTTTTATTTTCTTCAAATTTTGTCAATCTTTTTGTATTTTTTTTTTCTTTGCATGTTTATGTAGGGGGTTCTAAAATGGGTAACAATAGTCTTTGTGCATTAAGTATTAATAATGTTGGAGATTTATTTAAAACATGGTTAACAGACACATATGAGACCAAATTAAAAGTGGAATCAATAAACTTTTGGTGTTGAAACTTTGTTCGAATTTAATCCCTAATATTGGTTATTTAACATGGAACATTAACACAACTTAAACAAATTGTTGGTTAATAAGAAATTAATCTCAAAGACTCCTAAATTGACATGTCTTGGAGAAACCCAAGACTATCTAGAAACTTTTATCTCATATAAGAAAGAAACAAACTTTGTTTCTTGATTATCTAATAGGTAAGAGAAAAGTTAAAATTGAGTTCAAATGGCGCCCAAACTTTTAGAGGTGGAGGACCTAAATAAAGTGAGTTTAAACTCACACATGTGTAGCCTGGCTTGGCTCAGGCCTAGGGTTGAGTTTATTGTAAAATAGTTTTTTTGGCCATAAGAAAATATTTTTTGCCAACTTAATTAGGGCTTGGATCTGGTCTATTAAGGATTATTTCTACCAGCCTAATCTTTGTCAAGATCTAGCCCATGAACAGAGAATCTAATCTATTTCTTCAATAAATATTTTTTGCAAACCTAAATAGTCTTTTTTAGATAAAAGAAAATTCAGGTTTATTTCTAATTTTATGGTAGGTAATCAAATTTGATAATGAGGAGAATTTATTCTTTATCTTTTTAGCTTTCAAAATCCATTATAAAGATCTTTTTTTTACAATGTTTTTCCATGTTCTACACACACTTCATTACCTCAGTTTTTAGCAAGTTTTGATTTTTCTCTTTTATTTTGTTGAGAGATATTTGAGTCTATTATCATATATATATATATATATGTGTGTGTGTGTGTGTGTCTTATAATATATGTCTTTGATTGCATGATTGTCATGACATATAATTTACAAACTTATAATCTAAACTTTTATGTTCTCTAGTTTATTTCTGGGCAATTAATTTTATTAGTGCGACAAACTAAACAATTCATGCTCACTAGTTTAATTAATTTTTCTTTATACAACAATCTTAAGGCTTTAATGGTTATAATTAGACTTGGTTAGATTTTGTTTGTTTATCCTGGGAAAAAAAACATAAATTAACATTTAAATAATATTTTAGCATCTTTAATATATAATATAAATTTCTTTTAAGTTTTCTTTTCCACGTATAAATATTTTTTTAACTAAATGTTTTGATGTATAATCTTTTATTTAGTTTATAGCTTATGACTTTTAGTTTAATTCTAGAAGGTTGATAAATATCTTTTTATTAGAGTTATAGTTAATCTTCTAAAATTATTATTTTTATGCAATTATATGTTTTAATGCATATCATCTAGAACTAAACTTCTAAAAAATTGTTTTTGTTCAGTTTATATTTATCATGGTAATTGTTTATTTTGTTTAAACTTGATATTTTAGCATGGTGCATATTAAAAGGATATCATATTTTATTTAAATCTTTGATTAAACTAATCTTGCAATGCATGGATTTTTTTTTTAATTTCTTTACAAGCTTTTTTTTTTAATTTGCATGTGAGAAGCCAAAATATTTATTTATAAATATATTTTTTCATTATTTTATACATTTTATCATGTTTTATACTTAAGATTTAGTTGTTGTAACCAATGTTGCTTCGATAAGTACTGCTTTAGCAATGAATATTCCACCATCACTTTCTATGGTGTATGATGAAAAACTTAAAAAGTTCAAAGAACTGAATTTCAAAATATAACAATAAAAGATGTTATTTTATCTGATCTCTTTGAACTTGGCAAAATTCTTAATTGAAGAAGTGCCAAGATTGCTAGATGATGAATCTAATACCAGTACTATGACAGTTATGGATGCTTTGCTTTGAATTACAATAATTTAGTGTGTATGAACTACATCTGGAATGAATTATATGATGTATATAGTTTAATTAAGAGTGCTCAGCATTGTAGGAAGCTTTGGACAAAAAGTATAAGGCCAAAGATACTAAAATAAAGAAAATCATAATAAAAAAATAGATTTCAAGATGGTCAACTCAAGAAAAATGATAAATCAAGTTAAAGAGTTTTAACTTGTTTTGCATGATATTCATGCTAAAGGTAAGTCTCAAGGTGAATAATTTCAAATAAATACAATCATTGAAAATTTATTATTATTTTGGAAAAATTTCAAGAAATATCCTAAGTAAAAGTGCACAAATATGAGACTTGAAGACTTTATTTTACTGTTAAGGATAAAAAAGAACAATAAGTTATCTCTTAAAATAAATAATATGAAACAAGAGGTAAAGTCCCATAATAAAAATTAAAAAAAATAACTTTCTATGAAAGGGAAAAGAGTCGCAAAAAAGTTTAATGATAAATGTTGCTTGAGCCAATGTAAAATATAAAGTTTGATCATCTCACAAATGAATTTTAAAAATAAATTTCTCCATTGCTAATTTTAAAGTCAATTTAATTAATAATCCAGAGTAATGATGAAATGACAATAATGTTGCAAATATATATATATATATATATATATATATATATATATCTTTTACTTATAAAATAAATGGTAGAGGAGTGAGGATGATGACGTGGTGATGTTAATAATAGAAATGATAATAATTATGTAAATTTATTAGATGATATTGTGTGAATTACTGTTTACAAAGGCTGGACTAAATTCTCAATTTATTCAACAACTAAAATTTTGAGTAAATTATGGAGTTAATTGACATTTCAAAAACTTACAGGTAACTTTTGAGATTCACAAAAGGTGGCGGTCAAATTCGATATACCAAAATGAAAATTGAAAAACTCCCTTTTCCCGTAACTTTCAAAATCTAACAGAAGAAACTAATAAATCAAAAAACCAAAGGGAGGGAGAGCGCTACGGTTTTTGCCTTCCGAATTGGTAATGCACGTAAT
>Ga0325401_1005913_pt1 | contig 11785 bp, 4 predicted proteins | sample PopdelMetagenome_FD_205666 | JGI IMG/M metagenome (GOLD analysis project Ga0325401, IMG submission 205666) | Populus deltoides microbial communities from Bellville, Georgia, United States - Xylem-PdKOR-R2 | ecosystem: Host-associated > Plants > Phyllosphere > Stem > Wood/Secondary xylem | place...
ACACCAAGAAGAAACAAGGCCCAAAACGAGCCCATTATAAGAGGAGAAGAAAAAAGGCAGCTAGATCCTTTTATTTTTCTCCTGTTTTGGAAAACTCTCCCGAGTACATAGACATGGCAAACAAAATGATGTTCTCTGGATACCTAATCTTACAAGTTATCAGTGTGATGCTTACCTAAACATCTTGTTTGACATGTTAGCAAGGTCAGTACTTCACCACCAAATCATTTTACTAGTTAGATGTGCAATAGTATGTAATAAAGTTAATTATTCTACATGATTATCCTATGTTCGCAACCCTGCACTCTATAGTGCAAGTTCATGTGATCTAGCTTGAATAAATAATCCCGATCATTAAGTATGTAACATAACATATATTCGCACACAATTATCTAAAAAAAAAAAACATGTTTTAAGAGTAACTCTCTCACAAACACATAAAAAAAGAAAGGGAGCTCTTATTCACTCCATCAACTTCTCGTTATATATTCCTTGCAAACACACACACACACACAACCTCATAAGTTCTCTTTTATTCGAATAGTGTTAACTTAAGTGCATTGAAGATTTTTTTAAGCCTATCAAATGACCTGTTTTGTAGGTGCTTGTAAGGTATAGGTTCAATAACCACCCTTAATGACTCGAACTCCAAAGTATATATTTGAAGAAGTCTTCTAAAGCCTATTAAATTGTTGTTTAAAGGTCTAAATTCATTGGAAGTTTTTCTAACTTTGTTAATGACACTATTTGTAGGGGCAAGAATATAAGTAAATTCATTTCTTTTTTTTTTTTAACATTCTTAGAGTTTTTTCATAGTTGACAACCCTAAAATGCTAGGACATGGAAGAGTGATTAAACTTCCCACTATAGGTATATTTTCTCCTTCATTTCTTCACAAAATAGCTCATTAAATGAAAATGCACTGAGACTATTGTAGTCATAAAAAAAATAGCTTAAAGCATTGCCTCTCCCTCAACAAATTATCCATCCATTAGCTCCATTTATTGTATCGTCGAGTATCTGCAAACAACTTCAATTCCTTGATGTAGTAGGGAAAGACAACGTATAAAAGAGCAAATAAGAATGTCACTACTTTTAAACTCCTCCTAAAAGCCGTTCTCATCACTACAAAAAATGTTCTCAAATAGGATTCCAGATATGATCTCTTAAAGTCTAAAAATAAATCATCAATAAGTCACATCCATGGATTGACCCTTGTCATTGCCATCGCCTCTTCTTAGAATTCTATTTTCTAATATAAGGTAAGTCTGTGGTTATACAAACTATCAAAAATGAATGAAGCCACCTCTAGATGGAAGGTTCTCCAATTTGTAAAAGAGTATTGAATACCTGTATTTCTAGGAATTTAATCTTTATTAAAATGTTTCTAGATAACTATAATTGACTTACAAACCCAAAAGAACATGTACAAAATATATAAAGAAGTTTGAAGCTCATCATACGAGACATTAATGCCATTTCTAAAATCCTCCAACCATGTTCCACGAGTCCATACATGCACGGTATCATAGTTTGGACCCTTACTCCATCTTTAGCTTTAACAATTTATACGCGAAGCTTGTGGATCATTTTAGCACAAACATACTAGCTAAAAAGAGCTTGATTGAGCTCTTTACCATTACTTGATAAGAAAGTGAGAGCATTAAATTATATTTGAAAAGGTTAAACGAGGAAATGTTTAAGGTGAGAGTTTTGCTTGAACCCATTATTACCAAGACCTTGATTAATGGGTTACACAACCGTTATAACCTATATTTACCCTTAAAATATTTTTCTAAGATAGCCAAAATATTTTTTTTTAAAAGGAAGCAAAAAATAAGAAAATCCAAAACCATATATTTTTAAATCAAGTTGGTCAAAATCTCTAATGTAATCTCTAATGTTTTAATAGGACATGACCTATTTTTTATTGTTTGAAAAGCACACTGGGAGTGCAATTAAAGAGAAATTAGTTGTAATTGAAGAAATTAAAGGACCAAGGGCCAAAATGTTGAATTAAAATAGTTTCAAGAGGTCCTATTAATTAAATTAGGGGGTTAAATGCATAATCCTTTTTTTTTTTTTTATCTTTATAGTTGATTTTCACTTTTATTGACAAGTTTAGAAAATTAGGGACCATTTTGAAAATTTTAAAAAACTAAATGGTATATTGGATTGTGACTAAGGACTCAATTGAAAAGCTTTCCTTGATTTGGTCTTGTTTTCATCTCAGATTGTATAATTACAACTTTGAAAGATTTAAAACTAAAAAGGTGTTGATATTCAAGGGCTAACTTGAACTTTGATTGTACAAAACACTGTCGTTTCAAGATGTTGATATAAATACCAAGCATCCTTTTTATCTTATTCTTCATAGGCCAAAAACCTAAAACCTTAGCTAGCCTAGTCATTTTCTTGACTAGTTCCTTATCAACCACTGTTATTTTTTACAATCTTATTGTTGATTTGTCCATATTTAAGTGTTGGTCTCTCATAATCTTGGCATCATTTGTCGTGGTTGGCCTTTCCTTAAATAGGTACGAGTCTTATGTTTCCTTTTTTATTTTTCTTAGTGATTTTATCGCTAAATCCTAAGAGAGAGCATTTTACACTCTTATACTACAACCCGACTATCATGGGTTTGTTTGTATACATTCAACTATATAGATTTAATGGTTCTAATCCTAGGGTTTAGGTTTTCTTCCATTCTTATATAAATAAAGACCTAGGGTTATAACAATAGAGAAGAGGAATATAGTAGCAATGTAGAGGAAGAATAGTAATCAAGGGAAGTTATACACATAAAGAAGGAAATCAAATGGAGATATATGGTTTTGGTTCTTGATTTTTTTGTTAACAATAGAGAAGATGAATATAGTAGCAATGGAGAGGAAGAATAATAATCAAGGGAAGTTATACACATAAAGAAGAAAATCAAATGGAGATATATGGTTTTGGTTCTTGATCTTTTTGTTTTTTTTTAATTTCTGGGTAGTGAATAAGAGATAGAGTTTCTGAGAGTGAAGGAGACTAAACCACTACCATTTAAAAGGCTCAACTTACAACCAGTCCAACCATATCATAGATGTACCATCTAGGCATACCCTTTTATTCATACTTTTGCACATTTAAGTTTCCATATGCCCACTGCTTTTCATATGTTTAAATGCGTGGCCTTGCATTTTTGAAATGATGTTAATATCTTTTTAAGTGTAGTCCTATGTTATTCATTGTATCTCAACTTGTAAAATGCTTAAAGTTGTTTGCTTGAATCACCATAGATTTGTTATTGACTATATATAACTATATAGGACTTTGGTGTAGTTTTTATAGGAGGTTGAAGTGTTGTGAGTGTTTTTTTTTTTTTTAATGTTTCTAGTTATGAAGGTACCACTGATGTTAGATATGTTTAAAACTTTTGGTATAATTTCCTGAACTGTTAAAGAGGTGGCTCAAAACTGTGATGGTTCTAATGTTTCATTACTTATGAGCATCACTGGATGCTTGGTACTTATTTGACCTAAAATTTATAATCCTGATCATGATTTATTAAGATTCTTAGTTTAGATATTAAAACATGTCTCTTTTGATACACTGTGTTTATATCTAGAAGGTCTATATATTGTTGTGGCTAAATCTTGTGCATGATGTGACATGTTGATGTGGTTGTGTTGCTAAAATATTTTATCATTGTTGAATTTAGTATTCAAGTCTAGTTATTTCTAAAAATATTTGTGTTCAAATTGTATTATAGCCGAAACCTAGATCAAATTTTCATCTTGTGTTTGGCATTTTCTTGATTATATCCTGCATTGTCATAGTCTAATTACATCATGTTTTGATTTTGATCTTGAAATTGTCAAGGTAGTAAGTGTTGCTTCCTTTGGTTTTCAATAAAAAAAAACTCAAAATCAATCGTACATGCATTTCATAGGCCTTAAATCAAGTTTGCAAAGCCCATTAGGTTTTAGCCTACATTGAAAGGCCAGGGCTAATATTCCAATCATTTTTTTTAAAGCCATCATTTCCTTTTAAAATTGCGTCAAAATTAAGATTTTCTTTTGTTATCCACTCTTAGTATTTAGGGTAGATAAACTTATAACAAGCTATTAGCTTGGATATTAACGAGAAGTAACACTTCATTCCCTTTGCTTTCAAACTAAAACATGAGTATTTAAAACTTCAAAACCTTTAGGTATAATATTCACCAATGACAAATATATGTCAATTTATGGTATTAATTTATTTAATTGGGGTAAAAAATTAAAAATTAGAATTAAGTTGTCCACTTATAGTCTTTGTACATACACAAGTTTTACCAACCAATATGCATATTCGTTTCCATAAAAAAAAATGACCTAGATATTGATGATCCTTTATTTTGAAAATTATAACTAGTAGTTTCCATTCAACTTAAATTTTAAGCAAACTTTATATATGATAACTAATCTTTGATACCAATTGTTGTTCAAAAATTAATGCAACTTAACACCTAAAAAGGGTGCATTAGGTGTGTCACTAAATTGAAAAATTAAAACAAATTACTTCAAGTAAATACAATAACCAACAATATAATTAAAATACTTAAAGTAAAGAGTTATGGAAGAGAATCTGCAAACTTATTCTTAAAGTCGTTTGACAATCTTACTTCCACCCCTCAAGTACCAAACCGTACTTAAGTATTGTATTCCTTCACTAGTCCAAATTCAAAAGTATAATTGCCACTTGATGAATCTACACCGAGATTTTACACCACTTAAAGAAATCTCTGCTTCAAGATTTTTTTGTTGGTGAAATCACCTCACCAATACTAAGGGTTTTTACCTAACTCTCAAAGATTTACAATGATGTTTTTTTTCATAACAAGACTCTCTCAATAGAGTGGATAATACAATTAAAGTTCTAATATCTCTATAACTCATTAGATAGCATTTATAGGATTTAAAGGTGTTTAAGTGTATTAAGAATGATATTGAATACTCTTTGAGCTACAATATGAAGGATTAGTAACACAAATTATAGTATATTAATGATTGATTATTTTCTATTAATTTTAATCTTAAAATAGCTTGCATATCATATATGTTCATATTCTCTTGCTAATTTTACAATTAGACAAGCTATATGTGTGTGTGTGTGTGTGTGTGTTTCTAATAGAAACTAGTCATTTATAGCCATTATTGTTCCTTTAACAGCTAAAACATTCCACTAGTTTGGATTGGTCAAGCTAATCAATCGACCAGTTCCTGCAGAATTCCCAGGTGTTCATCATTGATAAATAAGTGGTCGTCCAGTTTATTTGGTAACCCCAAACAATCGATCGATTCATGCATAATTCTAGTTTTGACAATTTAACCAAGATGAATTCTTAGAATCGTCTCATTTAGATTTTATCTAATTATTATCAATTCTTTAATGCATGTATAATGAAATGTGTGAATTCATTTTAATTATGCTATTAAGTAGGACATAAAGATTTACATTTAAGCGCTAAAATGAATATTTATTCTAAATTTTCACTTTGCTTCATTCTTGGACCTCCTAATTGATTTCTTTACGAAACTCATTATGCTTATCAATGTGTTCTTCCTATAAAACTTGCTTAAAACTTATTCTCAACCAAACATATTATTCGTCCATTATACATTTTATTATTATCATAAAAATATTTAAAAACATGAATGTGTAACTCTAAAGGTCAATAGGTTGGACTTAAAAAAAATTCAAGATGACATCTTTTTTTTCTTCCTTTTATATTGAAATAACGATATATTAGATTGATCCAGGCTTCATAGCTTAACCCGCTAAACCCATAACCCTTTTCATGGACTCTATTAGGTTTGATGACTTTGTTCGGTTTGCTTTCTACAATTTTATCATGGTCTCAAATAAAAATTCTAATATTTGGTTAGTATTTGATTTTACGAGCATCTATTTCAAAATCAACCAAATATTAAAGGATAAAATAAAAAAACTAATAAAAAAAAGAACCTGCTAAACTATTCATTTGAACAATACAAGCAGGTGATTTGAGTTCATTACTTATCTAAAACCCCACTTTCATTTGGGTATATTTCAATTTGATCACTTAAATATTACATAATGTCTTAATTTCATCTAAAATCTTTGATTTATTTCACTTAGCCTTTATTTTTTTTTATCACTGTTTCAATCATCCCTATATGTTTTATTTTTGCTTCAATTTTCCTTTCTATCCATTTCCATTATAAATAGTGATAAAAAATGTGTAAATTTCAATTTCATTTCCAAAGTCTATGAAATATCTCAATATCATCAATAAAATAAGGACAACAATAAACGCATAAAAATTAAAAAAACAAAAAATCAATTGGAAAAGATATGATAAAATTTGAAAGGGTTAGTTTTTTTTTTTTTTATAAAAAAAAACCCTAGTCCTACCAACTTCAATTCTCACTCAACAATATCATTTAAATGAAAATTAAGAGATTCAAATGAAATTTTTGCTTCAATCTTTCATTTTTGCTATTTTTGTTAGGATAGTAACGGAACGTACATAAATTTCAATTTCATTCCCAAAGTTTATGAAATATCTTAATATCATGAAAAAAAAGTGAAAAAAAAATAAAAGGATAGAAAATTAACAAAAATAGAAATAGAAATTCAATTAGAAGATACATGATAAAACTTGAGAGAGGTACTTGTTTCTCAAGAAATACCTCAATCCTACCATCTTCAATATTTCTCCCTTGGCAACATCATATTTTTCTTCGTCAATTCTATAATTTAATAAAAATTAAGAATATTCATCAAAACATCACTATTGATTTTCAGAAACATGCATTAACTGTGTATGGCATAACAGCAGCTTACATGTCATTTTCTCCAGCAACTACTAATATGTTGCCTCTTTGTAATCCAAGACCCATTCCAATCCAGCCATGCCCCAGCTGCCATGGCAAAGCTGTTGATAGCTGTGAGGGTGGTGCCATCTGCGCATGTACAGCAGCACCAGGGACACTTTTATTAATTTGGGTTCCCAACCACTTCCTTTATCTTTTATTGCATGGCACTTGGTTTTCTGAGTTTATTTTATATGATTGTAATTATTTTTTAAAATAATTTTTATTTAAAAATATATTAAAATAATATTTTTTTTATTTTTTTAAAATTATTTTTGATATCACCGTATTAAAATAATTTAAAAACATAAAAAATATTAATTTAAAACAAATAAAAAATAAAAAAATTTCAAATTCTTTTAAGAACGTTCTTGAAACGTAAAAACATGATCGTGAACTGCTATGACTTTCTTGCTATGCAAAAAATTAGGATTTTCAAAGTGATTAGATTGTGAGATTTTGTGTTTGGTTTTCTGAAAAAAAAAAACAGTAATCAATGACACTGTTGAACAGTGAAGAACCAATTACAGTTAATTTGGGGTTGCAAATCACTTACGGTGAGAAGGAAGTTAATTAAATTGATTGAGGAAATGGTTGCGCATTTGCACTAATTTAACAAATTATATATAAATCAAAGATTTTGATGGATAGAATTCAATTCCATTGCTAATAAAAACAAAGATTTTAGAGATTAAATTTGACATGAAAAAACAAATTTCTTTTTTTCTCTTATTTTTTATTGTTCATGAGGTGTATTTTTTTTTTAATTTTGATCCCCAGAGTTTTTTTAATTTTCATTTTTTATCCTTGTTTGTTAAGGTTTTTATATTTTGATCTAAAATTTTATTTTGTTCACGTTTCAGTCATTAAGTTTGAGAAAGAAGAGAGAAAGTAATTCAAAAAACAGGGATGAGAGAAAAAATAGCTAGTTGGCCACATTCCAGCAACAAAAGAATTGTTTTTTATGCTAACGAGTTTTATTTGATGAGAATAGTTCCATTAAGGTGTTTTTTCTCCTTAATTTACAAAAAAAATTAATAAAAGTTCAGGATTGTTTTTTTGAATAGGGCTAACTTTTGTTTTTGTAATTGACTAAAGGTGGTTTTCGAGGTTAAATAGGGGTTTATTAAGGCTTATGAGATGTTTTTTCATGTGTTTATAGGCAAAACCAAAAGCTTGAAAAAGGGTTTATTTGGGTCCAATGACTTGGGACCTGGTTTTCTAGTGATTTTAAAACTAATATGCGATGTGTCATTTATTTTATTAAAAAAAATGAGAGAAGAAAAAACAAGAAGGCCAGGTGGTGCAGTGGTCTACCCAAGCATAGGCTCCTAGTCTTTTTTTTGCCTTTATTTTTTTTAATTATTTTCGATCAATTTTGCATTAAAACAAGTTGATTAAAATTTTTTTTGGGATATTATTTTATTAAATGCCGTTCTATTTTTAATTTATTTTCAAATAAAATTATAACATGTGTTTTTTTTATATATTATTAGCAAGCACTTTTTAATTTTCTATAGTCTTTCATGATATTTTTTTTACAAAAAACTTTAATTTGATGGCTTTCCTATGTGTCTTTTTTTTTTCATTCTCATACAATTAAATAAAAATAGCTTAAAAAACAAAGTTACTAAACCTAACCGGATTTATGACTTAAGTCGCGGGTTCGACGGGTTAACTCATATCGATTCAAAACATCGTGGTATAATTAATATTGATTGAGAATAAAATATTTGTTTTTTTAATTTCATAATTGTAAGTTTCTTATATAATCTATTCAAATTTATTATTTTTATTTTTTCATATGGTTGCAAGAAGATGATCAATTCATTATTTTTTAATTTTTTAATTAGAGCTTGCTTTCATAATTATAATGATTGTTTTTATTAAAAAATAATACTTCTCATAAAAAAATTTCATCAAAAGTAAAAAAAAAATGTGAATAAATATTATATATATATGGTTTTTAATTTGTATTTAAAATTGTTATAGATTTTTTTTTACCTTTTTTGTTTTTTTATTCAATTATCTATACTCTAATAAAAAAACATTTTTTGTTGTCTAAATGAAAAAATATATATGAGTCAAAAAAGATAATCTCAATAAAAAATACATTGATCTTTGATAATTTTATTTATTGTCTTTTTTATAAATATTTATTTTTATTATCATTTAACTAGATAAAAATGAACTTTAGATAACTAAGTTATTAAACAGGTGAAAGCTTGATCTAAGCTAAAGCTTGGGTGGATTAATTTAGTTTGATGTAAATTAATTTAAAAAAATTATTTATTTAATATTTAAAAAATATTTAATCAATATAGTTTTTAAAATATGGTTTTTTTAATATTCAAATCAGATTTTGATAAAAGGAATTGATTCAAGGTGTATCTACTAGATTAACTGAATCATATTAGATCCACTCCTATCTAGTTGACTTGCACACTCTCTTGAAAGTCAACTGAGCATTGCATTGGCAACTAACTAATTAATTCTACAAGAGCTGCTTTAAATAAAATATGATATGCTCTTGCTTTATAAACGACATCATTTGTTTGAATCCAACAAGTTCCATTCTAGAATGTAGAGAATCTACCTGACATTGTGTCAAGAGATCAGCTAACAACTCCTTTGGAAGTAGTCCTTTAAGGAGATTCTAGCCAACCAAGATTTCATAGGTGATGAAACAAGATCTTTACCAGAACTTTTTTTTGTGTAAAAAATGCCGAAATTGAAGAAAGCATGCATGTATAAATTTCCTAACTTGCTGAATGTTAGAGAATAATATAAATTATATCCTGAAAATTTACATAACAACTTAAGCTATTAGATTAAAATGATTCTTTGATATAATATTAGAGTCTTAATAACCAAGTGGTCACGAGTTCGAATCTCACCATTCTCATTTATTTGATTAAAATTAAGCATAAGTTAGTATGAGTCTGTGCAAGTTTCAAGCTCAAAAAGCTACTTGAGGGGATATGTTAGAGAATAATATAAATCATATCATGTGACCTTACCTAACAACTTAAGCTATTGGGTTGAAATAATTCTATGACACTGGACCCCAACCTAATTTTCAGGCAGTGAGCTAATGCCCATGGTATTTCCCGACCCTTGCATCTTTGGTTTAGGGCAAGACTAGTCTCATGGGCCACACATATCTAAAATAATACCCGAGCATAACATCCATATATTTGAACATGATGCCTAAAATCAATTCCTACCTATGAGTACAAAAATCTTCACTGCCCAACTATGTCTCCATCTCTTATAATGATAAGTGAGTTGGATGAATTTAGTGGAATCTAAGTGTGCAATCACAATTACTTGGGTATGATGAGTGGAAAACAACTCATAACTCATTAAAATAAGAATTACTCTCCAATTCTTCCAACCAAGCAAAAGAACAAGGTTTAAGGGTATAAATACCGCTTGATCCATAAAGATAAGAGGTTATGAATTTCTCTATTCTCCATTGCATGCATATTTTTTAGAGTATCTCTCTCTAAAACATTATTGCACTCTCTCTTATTATAAAGATAATTACTTAAGCGTCTGAGAATTTCGTAACCTATCATAAATGACCTTTTATAGGTATATAGCCTTCGACACTAAGCTATATCCATTTTGGCTATTTTAGCTTAGAAGAATGGAATAGATTGTTAGGATCAAGTGGTTATCTGACACTAAGCTATTTGGATTTTATAGGATATCATCAATAGGCTATAGGTATTTGATTAAGAAAGTTTGTTTTTTGAAATAAAGATGATGATGGCAAAGATTGTAAAATCATGAGAATGAGGCAAATAATTATATAAAGTAAAGCAAATCAATCTTTCTTTGGAGTTGGTTAGGTTTCCTGGGCTGTTCTAGTTTTTGAAAGACATGCAAAGAGTTTATTTATGGAAAGGAAACCTAAGATTGAGTGGTAGATATAGGTATACCTTAAACTAGATTATTGGCCCGCACTACGATGCATGTCATATAAAGAAACTAACGTTAAAAAAATTTAGGGGTTGCTAATGTTATTTTCAAAAGATTTTTTTTAACCGTGTAGAAATTGATCTGATGTGACTCGGTCATTTTGGCAAGTCCAATAGACAATCTGAATAATTAGTAAAAATATAATTTATGTCAAAATAAATATTTAAGATGAGTTTTTTTAATAAATACCGAGATGACAACATATTGAATCAATTTGGGTCGACCTGGATTAACTGCCTATACACATACCAAGTCAGGAGATCATGATAATCCCATAGAAAACAGATCAAAATAAATTATGAAACTCAAGTTTTAATGAACTCAATGCTGAAGGATGAAACTGAAAAAAATAATTAAAAAAGGACTAAAAAAATAACTTGAGTTAACCCGGGTTAACCTGCCAAACCCATGATCTAGGTCATGAGATCAAGATGACCTAATAAAAATTAAATTAAAATAAATTATAAAGTTAAAATCCCAATTAAATCAATTAAATTATTTTAAAAATTATGATAATATAATAGTTGAGTTTTGTGTCATTTACACCTTAATTTGAACCAATATCAATTGATTAATAGGTATCAAGTCCTTTAAGTTATTTAAAAGATGATATAGGATTTAAATTATGTTATGTTTTCAATTGAGCCTTTTTTTTTTTGTAAAAAAACAAATAATAATGAAATCAAGTGATACAATTTATATTATTAATTCCAAAAATTAGGAGAAATTTAAAAATTAAATTGAATATTCCTCAAGAATTAATTTTTATTTTATTGAGTTCTTCTATAAATATCTAATTATGTTGAGTATATACATTTTGATGGGCAGATATATGAGCATGTTTGTGGATAAATTTCTCTTTGGTATATGAATTTATAAATTAATGCAATATATTATTTTCAAAATATTAAAGTATT
>Ga0325401_1005914_pt1 | contig 11785 bp, 8 predicted proteins | sample PopdelMetagenome_FD_205666 | JGI IMG/M metagenome (GOLD analysis project Ga0325401, IMG submission 205666) | Populus deltoides microbial communities from Bellville, Georgia, United States - Xylem-PdKOR-R2 | ecosystem: Host-associated > Plants > Phyllosphere > Stem > Wood/Secondary xylem | place...
CCCTAGCAGGTAATCGAGGTAGTAATAGCTAAATCGGAGCAGTGAGGAACTCAGCTTTTGGTTGGAGCCCTGACGGGGCAGGGTTTGCACGGCGCGCTTCTCGGCTTCGGCGCGGCCATATTTCCATACGCTCAGAATCGGCAACACCGACGGCCGGTGGCGGATAACGACCACGCGCTTGCGCCATTTCTTTTCGAGCCGCTCCTTGATGTGCTCAATAACGGTGGATTTTCCTACTCCATCGACCCCACTGAACGTAATGACAAATCCCTTGGGCCGGAAAAAGGAGGCCACCGTACTCAGGGCGTAGCGCACAGTGCGCCACTGCCGCCGCAGGTAGCTGTTGCCTGGCTGAGCATTGACCAAGTACTGGAGTTGCTTGGAAATTAAGGGGCAATAGCGAGCAGCAGAAGCTAGGTTTTCGAAGTGCAGGTCGTACTTATCTACTAGGTAGCTCAGCAGCATGTGCCGGTCCTGGGGGGAGCAACGCAGAAAATAACGGAGGTGGCTAGCCGGTATGTCGCTCTGATTCAGCCAGTAGAACAGCCACGTATATTCAAAGTCGTGGCGCAGGGTGGGTACGGGTACGCCGAAGGCTGCGCGGCTAGGTTGCGCAAGTACCTCTGTACTATCCAGCATTTGTACTGCTTTGCGCAGCAGCTGGTGCAGCAAATCGACAGAGAGGAAGGAGCCATCCTGGAAAAAGCAATCAACTGATACCATGTGTGCCTGCCGGCGCACACCCGCCGAGCGCACGAGTGGGTAGCCCTGAAGGCGAGCAGCTAGCTGCTTAGCCTGGGCCTGGGGCAGTAGCAAATCGACATCGGAAGTAGGAGCGGGGTAGTAGGCGTTGGCGGCACGCTGCTTGAGCACCACGCCGGCGCTTTGTAGCTGTAGGGTATCGAGCAGATCGTAGAGGCAGAGCTGACGGTGCTCTACATGCGCCGCTAGCTCTAACGTTAGCAGTTCGTTCCAGCCCGTTAGCAGCCATTGTACCTGCGTATGCCACTGCTGCTGCGCATGATACACTAGCAGAAAGTGCGAAATCTGGTGTAGCAGGTAGAGGCGTAAGGCTAGCTGTAGTTGTTGCTCCGAAATAGAGGCGAAGTGTGTGCGTGCTTGTTGCCACAACTGCGCCCGGATTTCAGCTGCCGGCTGCCGGCTAACGAGTAGGCCTTGCTGCACATGGAAGTGAAACAAATCGTAGAGCAGCGGCGCTTCTGGCAACGCAAACTCTAGGTCATACAGGGCGAGATGGTCGGGAGCGAGCCAGCAGTTCCAGGGGGTGAAGTCGCCGTGCGCAAAAGCGAGGGTAATGGTCTGCTGCGGCTCCACTTGTTCGAGCAGGCGCTGCAACTTGGTACGAATGCCGTACGGAATTTTGGTGTCGGAAAGGCTGTGCAGCGTCCCTATTTGTTGCTGCACGGTTTGCCAGAAGGCGTTGGTCGCCAGCGACCGATCTACGCTCGTGGCATGAAGTTGCTCGCGCAGATAAGCAAGGTGTTGTGGCCGAAACTGTCCCGAGCGAATAGCCTGGCGGGTGGGCTGCACGCTCCGTTGAAGGAGCACCGTCGGCTCGGCGGCAATTACGGCGGGTACGCGGAAAGAAACGCCCGGCCGGGTGGCCAATTGCAGCAGCATCTTTGCCTCGGTCTGCACTTTTGCGGCGGCAGCCGGCGTGAGCGGAAGCTTGGCGAAAACACGCTGACCCGTTTCGTCGAGATAACAGCCTACAGCCTTCCGGTAGGGGCCTGGCGTACCCGTAAACAAAGCAAAATCGGCGGGTAGCCACTTGGCGGCTCCGGTGTACATCCAGCGCCCCGGCAGCGGCGGAAAAAACCAGCGGTGCAGCCTGCAAGCAAAAATAAGGCGGATGAGTACGTAGAAGAGCTGCGCCTTAAGCGAAGAGGCGTTGTAGAAAGCGAGGAAAAGCGGTTGGCGTAGTGTAGCCGACCAAACCCAGCGCAGACTGCCATCGGGGTTACGCAGCCCTCGCAGTTGCAAGGGCGTTTGCTGGTTATCGGAGGGGGCCGGTTGGTAGCCTAGCTTTTCCAGCAGAGGGGTGAGCTGCTCCTGATCTGGGTATAGTATAGTAGATGTGGTCATGCCAGCCTTATTGCCAAGGCAAAGCCAGATCTTTTTTAAAGGGTAACTATCTGTTAGATAGCATGTTTATTTTGATTTGAAGAAGTCTGCGCTCCAGAAGTTGGAGATACTATCCAGCTTTTGGAGTGGGCAATACAGCTGATTAAAGACAGCTTACTTAGTTAGGATGGTGAGCTATAAAGCAGCGCGAAGCGGGTAGAGCCTACTCGGAGGCTTTTGTGACGAGAAAACAAGAGCTGCTTGCGTACTGTCAGGGCCACCTCTAAGTCAGCAACGCCAAACAGCCTGTTTTGCCCACACAAGTTTCTTGGAGGAGAGCAAAGCAGGCTGTTACACAGCAGAGGCGATAAACCTCGCGCTGTAGAATCTGAGTACTCGTGTAATGAGCTAGGTGATATTTTGACTGTAAAGCATTTAGCATTAAGGAGAATGTTGCAGAATGGCTACTGCTTTAGGTAGCTAGCCAGGCCCCTAGAGGCACCAGAGGGGTAGCTTGGCGGCGTTATGTCCAGCGTTTGGAGCAGGGGTGCAGCAACGGCCTGATAAGCAACACTAGGCAGCGCGGGTACGGTCCGACGCACCTGCTGAGGTAGCGCCGCCGACTGAGAGCGAGGCATTTGAGCGATGCTAGAGTGAGCCGCGCCAGAGGCTGAAGCAGTCGGTGTGGCACTATTGTACGACGGTGGCACAACCGAGCGCCCGAGTAGCAGCAAGCAAAATAGCGCTGCTGGGCGGCAAGCAGATAGCAACTTTGTAAAAGTCTTTTGTTGGAGAAGAGTAACAAGCATAATAGGAAGCGAGGAGTAAAAAGGAGACGAAGGAGCTAGGAAAGAGTAGGGTACCCGGCACAAGCAATGCCCCTATAGCGCAGAAAGCAGCTCTGGGCGACGACGCTGAAGAAACTGTCTTTCGGCGGTCGTCAGCAGCGGATTGTAGTGCAGGCTAATCAGGAAGATTAGGAGTTGGTAGAAAAGGATACCATAGTTAGTTTGGCCGAAAATGCCGAACTCCGTAAACGAGTTGATCAGAATAGGAATCAGCAGCCCCAGAAAAATCAGGCGTGCTTCCCGTACTGGGTAGGCGGCGAAGCCCCGGAGGGTGAACAGCAGCTGAATAACTACCAGGCTAAATCCAACCAACCCTAGGTTCAGGAGCGCCTGGATAAAGGTATTATGCGTCATCTGAGCAGCATAGGTATGCGTGCTCTGGAAAAAATCTGTGTAGGCAATGCGTTGAAAACCATAGCCTAACAGGGGCTCCTTGGGTAAACCCTCGGTGAGCAATGCCTGCCAAAAGGGTAAACGGCCAGTTAGGCTTAGCACTTCTTCGAGGCCGCCTTGTTTGATGAACAACTTTTGCACGGCTACTGGCACAGCCAGCAATAAACTCACTACGCCCACTAGTTGTAAGCGCCGGCTCCCCGACTGCTGAATGTGGAGCAGCACCAGCAAGAGCAGCCCCACCAGCGAAGACCGCGAGCCTGTCATCAAAAGCGCAATCAGCAGGGGCAGCATTTTGATGATGGTGCGGACGGGGCGGTGGCGGTGGTAAAGATCAAAGCTGAGGCAGGAGATACCCACCACACAGAGCATACCTAGCTCATTGGGGTTCATCATAAAGCCCCCAAGGCGTGCTTCTTCCCCGGCGTGGGTGAGCCGGAAAAAGGTTTCGGGAGCGACGACTGCGCCTACTACGAATATCAGAATTAACACCAGCGCTGCGTCGCCCAGCACACGGTACAGCCGTATGTCGCCAGTTGGGAAAAAGGTATCGAGTAGCAGAAAGCATTTCACGAAGTAGAAGGCAAAAACAAAGCTCTCGGCATCCATCACCAGTTGCAGCAGCGAATAGCCGGCATCCGACGACCATAGCAGCGAAGCAACCCCTAGCAGCAAGTAGGCCCCGTAGAGCAAGGGGGCTAGGCTGTTTTGCCAGCGAAAGGAATCGACGGCGCCGCGGCTCAGAATCAGGCGGTACGTGCCGTAAACTGCCGCCGTCATGGTTAGGCGACTGGTCATTTTGAAGATCCGCGTGAAGTTTACGCCTTCGCTCCAGGTAAAAAAACCAGCTAGCTTAATCAGCAGCACTAGGGTGAGCAGCAGTTGGATAACGCGCAAAAAGCGGCGATGGTCACGATTACGCATAGTAAGCCTGCTGATACATGTGGTTGTATTCGCGCAGCAGCGAAGGCCAGGCAAACGCCGTGGCCACCATCTCCCGGCTACGCTGGCTAACGTGGGCTGGGGGCGTGCTGCACCATTGCTGGTAGAGCTGTGCCAACCCTTGTGCGAGCTGGGCGGGCTGCGCTTCGGCTAGTACCTGTCCGCACGCAAACTGGCGCACGTACGCACCTAGGTTGGTGGCTTCCGTCACAACGCAGGGCAAGCCTAAGGCTGCCGCTTCTAGCACCGCCGTGGGTAGCCCCTCATAGTAGGAGGTATGGGCAAACACATTTAGCTGCCGCAGTAGATCAATCTTCTCCTCGCCGTAGCGGCTGCCCAGCACCTTCACCATCCCGGCGGGTACTTCAGCGGCCCAGCGCTCTACCCGGGCGCGGTCGGGGCCGTCGCCAATAACCCAGAGTTCAGCGGCCGGATGCTGGCGGGCAAACTCACCGAACCCTGTAATCAGGCAGTGTAGCCCCTTATGATTCTCGTCGAGGCGGCCGCAGAAACCCACCCGAAATACTTCCGATTTTTCAACGGCGGGGTGAAGGGTCTCCAACGCAGGCAGTTCAAACCCGTAGGGCAGCAGGCAAGTGCGCAACGAGGCGTGTAGCCGCTGTACGCCTAGCACCTCGCTCATGCCCAAGCAGTGAATCTGTGCTGCATTGCGCAGCAGGTAACTTTCGCACAAGCGCAAGTAGAGACGTTTGACCAATCCATTTTTGCGCATGGCCTGCTCTCCGTAGCTGCCATGCGGCGTCACAACATACGGGATGCTCAGGGCGTTAAGCTCCCGGGCCGCCGCGTAGTACGCCGGTACAAAGCCGCCGTGCAGGTGCACCACAGCCTGTTCGCACTCGCTTGCCAAAGCTGCCACCAGTTCTTTGGCGAGCTGAAAAGGATTACGTTGGGCCCGAAACAAGCGGGTGCTAAACTCCCGCGCCGGATAATTAGGCGTGACATCGGCGGTGATGCCCCAAACTTCCACGTTCCAGTTGGCGCGGTGTTGCTGCGTAGCTAGGGCATGCACCACCTTGTTCACGCCGTTCATGCGCTCGGGGTTGGCTTTGCCCAGAATAAGATGAATAACTTTCATAGCGATTCGGCGGCTAAGCCGCGGTATTCTTCGTTTTCGTGTGAGGACCGGGCGCGCCATACGGCTAGGGCCCAGTAAAGTCCTAGTACCAGTTGAGCTATTATCCAGCCGAGTACCACGCCACTCGCTTGCCAATGCCCTACCAGCCAGCGCGCTAACGCAAACGAAACGGCAATGCTCAGGACATAGCCCACAAAGTAGGGCCGGGCGTGGGCGAGCAACCGTACGGTCAGGCGCAGGGGGTACACCAGCAAAATGACGAGGTACAGTAGGCAGCACCAGCGCAGTACATAAGCGTACTCAGCGCTGCCAACCTGTAGCCAGTTTACAATGGGTTCAGCCAGCAAAAAGAGCAGCAGAATGGGACCTGCGGCCAATAGCAGCATTGTGCGCGTTAGACGGGCGCGCTGCTGCCGAAACCGCGCCGGTTGCCGGGAAAAGCTCTGGCTAAGGCGAGGCATGGCGTAGTTCTCAGCGGCTTGCAACCCCACGTTGAATAAGCCCATAATAGTCTGAGCCAGCCGCAGAATGCCTAGGGTGGCGGCGTTGCCCGTCCAGCCGGCAAATACCAGTAGCGCATTCGAGGAAGTCCATTGCAGCAACACGGTAGGGAGTAGCCAGCGTGCTTGCTGCCAGTGGGCGGCTGCAAACTGCCGCAGCAGCGGCTGGCCCCAACTTAGCCCTAGGGCAGTCCCCGAAAGAAGCAGCGCCGGTGCGGTGGTGAGGCCGACGGTCCAGAGTACGGCAGGTAGGGTGGGTGTCGTTTTGGTTACGGCCCAATACAGCAGCAGTAGCAACTGCCCGCCACCCGATACTACGTCGCTTACTAGGGCAAGCTGTACACGCCCCTCGGCCAGCAGCAACTTACGGGCCGTGTCCTGGCCGCAAGCAGTTACCAGGCACACGAGAAAGGCGGGTAACGCAAGGGTGGCGTAGTGCAGCAGCGTCGCACCCGCAGCTACAGCAGTTATAGCTACTAGGCTGAACAACAGCTGCATACCTAGTAACGCTTGCCGATACGCCGGGTGCTGGTTAGCGGGGGTTTGCCCGTGCACAATCTGCATGGGCTGGGTAATAAGGGCCCCCTGCGCGGCGAGGGCCAGCAGCAGCACCATTTGCCAGGCGCTGTATTCGCCAAAGACGCTCAAGCCACACAGACGGGCCAGGAAAATATTGGTCAGGAAGGAAGTGGCGCTTACCACTGCCTGACCCGCTACCACCCAGTAGCGGGCCGGCAGGGTAGCTAGCTTAAGCCGTAGCAGGCGCACCAGCATGACCATCCGGGGCAAACGTCCAGGCCGCTTCACGCCGTGCTGTGCGCTTCCAAGGCCAGCGCAGTACGCTAGGCTGATAGTTGACACGGTTCAGGCAGAGCTGCACGTTAGGCAGTTGATACTCAGCCGCGAGTTGTTCTAGCTCTTGCAGGCGTGCTAGGGGCGTGCTGCGGCTGTCCACGAGTACCAAGTTGATGGTAGCGCCATGCATCACGGCCAGGCTGTGGCTGTCTTGCTCCAAGGGCATGTTCTGCACCAGCATCAGCTCCGAGTTGAGCACTTCGGGATTCAGCGTAGTCGCGTCGAGGATGCGGATGGCACGGACTTTCTTGCCCTGGGTGCTTAAGGCCGCAGCTAAGTGTTCCGTGAAGAAAGCTTGCCCTTCCTGGTCGGTGAAGGAGCTGATCACCAGCTTAGTACCTAGGTTGAGCAAGCCCTTCAGCTCTAGGCGAGTAACCAGCTGGCGGAAGAAAGCTACGCGCTGTGGGCCAGTACCTAGGTAGGGAATAGTCGTTGCTAGCGGCAAGCTCGATTCCTTCTGTATGCGGTTCGAATCAGTGGGCGTAGCGCGTATTCCGGCAAATAAGTACACTAGCAACAAGCCTATAATCAGCCCCAAAAAGCTCGAAACTGCCAGTACCAGCACCCGGTTGGGAGCAATAGGTTCGTTGGCCGCAACACCCCGCGCAATAATGCGGTGAAAGGAAGTCGGCGAAGCCCGGGCAATTTCAGCTTCTGTTTTCTTCTCGTGCAGCAGCAGGAAAAGTTTTTCGTTCAGTTGGAAATTGCGCTCCAGCACAGCTAAGTCCTTTTCGCGAGTAGGCAAGCCCACAAAGCCTTTTTCTGATTGGCGAATAGCGGCGTCGGTCTCGCGGAACTGAATGGTGAGGGTGTTGCGCGTATTGTTGATGCTTTCCAACAAGTAAGCGTTCAGGTCGGTGAGCTTTTCGTCGATGGCGACTACCTTCTCATCTTGCGGACGAAAACGGAGTAGCAGATCATGCTTCTGCGCTTGTAGGTCCTTGATATTCTTAACGATATCGTTGGAGAGGGGGTCGTTGAAGGCCTCAAACGCCGGAGCTAGCTCCAGTACTTTTTTGCTGCCCATTTTCATGTACTGATACAGGTTGTTGGCCGTAGCCAGGCGCAGGTGCAGATTAGCGCGTTGTAGCTTCAGCTCCGATATTTTGTGTAGCTCTGTGCTGGTTTCCTGCTCTGTGTTCACGATGCGCTTCTGGTCGCGGTAGCCAGCTACCGCGTTTTCCGACCGCGACAGGTTTTGGCCCACGGCTTTGAGTTGCTTGTCGATAAAATCAACCGAGGAGTTGGCAGCTTTATACTTGTTTTCGAGGTAATCTGCCATGTACACGGTGGCCAGCGCGTTCACCAGGTCAGCGGCTTTTTCGGGCACCGCACTACGGAAGCTCACCCGGATGACGGCCACATCCTTGTCGACGCTAGTGATATCGAGGCGGTCGAGCAGGGCTTTCATAAGTTCATCGTGCGAGTGCCGCACAAACTCATACTTGTCGGCTAGGGCTAGGCTCGGCTTGGTGCGCAACAAAGCCTCATTTTTGGTGACAAGTACTTCTCCACCATTTACGTGCATGGGCTTTCCAAAGTGGCCGACAACTGTTTCCTTATCAGGTGTTTCCAGTGTTAGCTCATCCTGGGCGTCAACCGTTAACTTAAAGCGCTTATCATCCCAGCGGTGGCTAGGCATACGCAGCGTCACCAGGAAGGGGCTCTGCTTATACATTTCCGAGGTGCGAATTTCGCCTACGCGGTAGGTGCTAATGCCAAAGGAGAGGTGCTGCAACGCTTTGTCAACTAAAAACTGTGACTTCAGCAACTCGACCTCCGTGCCGATCTTATTGTTCGAAGAGAAGGCATCGGTGCTCTGCAAGAGAGTAGTGTGGATAGGACCTTCGTTGGTCTCTGCCAACTTAATCTTGGCAGTGCTCTCGTAGAGCGGAGTGGCATAGCGCAGGTACTGAAGCGCAAGAGTAACAGCTGCGCCAATGCATAACAACAGTAGTGGTAGCCCGCGCCATAATGGGCGCAAAAGGCGCAAATTTTTAGATAGTTCGTTCATAAAGCGAGAATAATGCGTGTGAGGAGGAGTAGAGCCGAAACACCGGAGGCCACGGCTACGGCTGAGCCGGCTCGTAAGCTAAATTCTTTGCCCCGCCGCGCGGGGATATACACTACATCGCCTGGTAGTACCTCTAGGCTATTGAGTTCAGCGCGGTCGATGCTGGTCAGGTCAATTTCGGTTTCGTTGACGGCACCTTCTGAAGAGGTGCGCAGTACTTTCACGTGCGTTTTATCGGCGTAGTCCTTAAAGTCACCGGCCCGACCTAGCACTTCCACTAGCATATTGCGCTCTTTTTCCAGCAACACGGGGCCTGGAGTGTACACCTCGCCCAGCACTGTAGCTTGCCGATTGAGCACCTTGATGGTTAGTTGAGGATTAACAATCCATTTCCCTAGCACTTGCTTCAGGTTGGTCTCAGCCTCGTTGATGGTTAGCCCCTGCACAGGAAAAGGACCTACGCGGGGTAGGGTTACTTTCCCTTGCGCATCCACCAGCACCCATTTGCTTTCGGCTTGTGTCGTGGAGTAGATGGAGCCCACGCTCAGTTCTTCGTGGTCCCATACGCTGAGGGTAAATTTGTCGTCCTTACGAATACGGTATTGGTAATCTGGTGCTACAGTCAGTTTTTGATAAGTAGTCTTACTGTCCGAGCGAAATAAGTTTTGCGTGCAGCCCGTCAGCAAGCAGAGCAGCGTTGCTCCTAAAATGAATAATCGTTGCATATCACTAGTCAAGGAAACGTGGGGTGCCGTGGTCAGGCTTAGAAACTGAAGAATGATAGCAGGCCGGAGGAGCGCCCATTTTGCTTGCGGGTAAGCATGGTGCGCACTACTTGGATTTTGCCGAGCACTGCGCCAATCTTTGCGGATAGCTGCTCGTCTTTCACGATGTAGTCGAAGGCGCCAAACTTGAGCGACTCAACGGCTACCTCTACCTGTTGCTGTCCGCTCACGAACACCACGTAGATATCCGGATTAAAGCGTTTGATAGCCTTGAGCGTGTCGGTGCCGGAAACGTTGTCCATTACCTGATCCAGAAAAATGATGTCTGGCTCGTCGATCAGTGCGTTCAGGCAAGATGCCCCGCTGTCGAATGTATGTACCTCCTGATACCCATTTGCTTTTAGGGTATGCTCCATAAGGCTTAGGCAGAAGGGGTCGTCATCAACCAGAAATATTCTTTGCTGCTGTTTTGTCATAATCGTGGTTTTGGTGTGCAATAGTCTAGATGCGTACCAAAACCACGATTGATTATATATATTTTATAATCAGCTATTTATGATTTTATTCATAAGTACGCGTCTCTGCTTTGTGGATTATAGTCCAGGATATAGATCGTTTCTTCGAGCATAGGCAACAAAATGAGTAGTCTATATATGGCAATTAGGGCTATGCAATTGTTAGCGCTTAACGAGGGGTTACATCTCCCTGCCGTACCCAAGGTTTCGCCATTCTGAAACAACTAGCATAAGGTAGCCGCGCCACAGAGTTGGCGGTAGAATTATGGAAGAAGTTACCTTAACCTGTCTGTGCTACAGTGTGTCTTGTCCTGGAATGAGTTGACAGTTTTTCACCCTTTAAACTGTTCTTATGCAAGACCACATTCAGGATCTCCTAACTCGCTTTCAATACAGCGAGCAACTTCGAGAAACGGCCGTGTTCCGGATTCTCTTTGGCGGCGAAGAGCCTAGCCAAGTCATGGCTGACTTGGATATTCACAACCGCTACACGCTGCGAAACTGGGTGAGCCTGTACCAACGCAAGATGCAAACGGGTCTGCGTACTTTACCTGCCATGACGACTACACAAAAGCAGGACATGCAGGCCTTGAAGCAGCGTAATGCCGAACTCGAACAGGCCTTGCAACAGGCCAACCTTCTGATTCTAGCGCTGAACACCACGATTGAGGTGGCGGAGAAAGAACTCAAGATCCCCATCCGAAAAAAGTCTGGCACCAAACAGTTCAGAAGCTCCGTTACAACGAGATTGCCAAGGTGAGCGTCGGCCGCCTTTGTCAACTGGTTGGTGTGAGCCGACAAGCTTTTCATCAACGTGAACACTACACCCAACAGGCCCATAGCCAGTCCATGCTCGTCTTGGACTTGGTCGTGACCCTACGCAAAGAGATTCCTGGGCTAGGAACCCGCAAGCTCTACTTGTTGCTGCAAGAACCTTTCGCGCAAAGCGGGATTCGAATGGGCCAGGATAAACTGCACAGTTTGCTGCAAGCTCATGGGCTTACACTTCGGCACAAACGGTCAGCACCGAAAACAACTAACTCCGCGCATGGCTTACAGAAATATCCCAATCTGCTAGCCAATCAGTTGATTAAGGTACCCCAGCAAGTCTGGGTGTGCGACATCACGTATCTCTGTATTGGGTTGGGCTTTGGCTATTTATCCTTGATTACGGATGCTTACTCCAAGCTGATTGTGGGTTACTGCGTGCACCCGTTGCTGACCAGCGAAGGATGCTTGCGAGCGCTAGCGATGGCCTTGCACCAGGAACGACCCCAGGCAACAACACTGATTCACCATTCGGATCGGGGAAGCCAGTACTGCAGTTTCCTTTACATCCGCAAACTGAAAGAAGCGGGCATTGCCATTAGCATGAGCCAGTACGGTGACCCCTATGAAAACGCCATTGCTGAACGAGTGAATGGTATTCTGAAGACCGACTTTCGACTAAATCAGGTCTTCACTAGTTTTGAGGAAGCGGCTGGGGCAGTGGAGAGAAGTATCCAGAACTACAACCATTTGCGGCCCCACATGAGCTGTGACTACCTGACACCAGCAATGGCTCATGCTAGTGAACAACCACTGAAAAAGCGTTGGAAGCCCAAGTGCTATCATGGCTCGAAAGAACCCACCGAATCACACTAATTCATGTGATATTTCGTAGTCAAAACGGTCAACAAAATTTCAGAATCGGACACCGGTCAACTTATCCTATGTTCGCCTACCCGCCGTAAGGAGGCTACTGAGAAGGAAGGAGAAGGCGTAAGATCCCTCAACCTATGGGGGCCGCCTAGCCAGCCCGTCTGAAAT
>Ga0325401_1005915_pt1 | contig 11783 bp, 3 predicted proteins | sample PopdelMetagenome_FD_205666 | JGI IMG/M metagenome (GOLD analysis project Ga0325401, IMG submission 205666) | Populus deltoides microbial communities from Bellville, Georgia, United States - Xylem-PdKOR-R2 | ecosystem: Host-associated > Plants > Phyllosphere > Stem > Wood/Secondary xylem | place...
AGTGGAATGATTTTTTTTGTTATTTATTGATGCTGTTATTTTAATTAACAACTTTCAAATAAATAAATAAAAATAGACAGAAAGAATATTCAACATTCTTATTTTGAATTTTAACATTTAATTATGATATTTTTATATTATTCTTCATAAATTTATATTAAATATCTTTTTAATCAAACTTTAAACATATTGTCGTCCGCATTTATGCGAAGACAAGTAATTAATCCACACTTGCAATAAATCCTTGACAATGGAATGATGGCATGGGGGAGTGAGTGTGAGCCAAACTAGCTGAATAAAGAACACAGGCAATTGTCCCCCCTGAATTATTTGTACTTTCTTTGATCCTCATGCTTCATATATACCTTTTCAACTAGCTTCAAACTAGTTATAATGATCGTACAGGGTTACGGGGCAGTTTTTTTAAATCTATTTTTTATTTAATTTTACAACCATTAAATATATATTCTTAAAAAAACAAAATTATTAAAATATATATATTTTAAAATAAAACCTTTCTAAGTTGAAATATTTATATGCTTTATATTTCCTTCTATACTCTTAAAATGTATGGGGTTTTAGAGGGTCAGGAATGCGTACCTAGTTTTCTTTAGGTTTTTTTTTAAAAATGATGTGGCTCGTAATTTTTATTAATAAAATAGATTACTTGTTGTTCACTTAGGTAAACGATGCATTAAGTTCTGGTTCAAATTCTAGTCAAATCCTTGATAAACAAAATAATTTGTGTTTAAAATTATTATTTAATTAACTAATGCATTAAAAAAACATATCTTTGCCTATAAATATAATGCATTAAAATACAACAATAAATATCTTACATATTTCTATTCTTGTTACACAGTAAAAGATGTTTAAATCATTTCATCATCTTTTAATTGATAATAAAATATATCAAGAACTAATTCAACTATTTATTAAAAAGGAAAAGCAATTAATTTTTTCAATAATTACTAATCATTTCATAATTAATTTAATTTTTCTAAAATTTTCAATCAAACAGTAAAATTGACAAAAAAAAAATTGGGTCCAACTACCTACCTATTTATTACTTATTTAAAACGTGAGAAGTTTTGAGAGCATAGTCAATAAACTGGTGGTATTTTTAAGCTCATATTTTTTTAGAGCGTGTTTGGTAGTTTGATTGTGGTTGCTTTTTAAATAGCTTTTCGTGTTGAAATACATGCTAATGATGTTTTTTTATTTTTAAAAAATTATTTTTGACATCAGCACATCAAAACGATCCAAAAAGTACAAACTGCACTCAATTTTAACAAAAAAAATCAAAATTTGACGAAACGCAGTTCCAAACGCAATGCCAAACGCTGCCTTAATCGAATGCGTCTCCGTCTCACATTTCACAGGTCTTTGGGCGTACTCTCATACAACTTTGCAAGATTAATTTAAACCAGAAGCCTTCAAAAATAAGGATGCATTTCTTGGTAGAGACAGCTTGAAGTCACGAAGAAACAGGCACATCTTTCAAACAAGAGGGATGTACATAATCCATCCAAAACCTTTCCAGGCACCAAGGAATTAAGTATTCATAAAAGTAATGACCTCATGTGTACACGGTGCTTGCTACATATGGTATGGCACTGCTGTGCAAGAGAGCGGTGCTGGGAGGGAGAGAAAACATGTTAGAAGTAGACTGTTAGTGAAGAGTACGAAATTTCAACGGTAAACAGTGAAAAGAGTCTCTGATCCAATCTGACCAAACTTGTACTGTTTGTGATGACCTATTGCAGGACAACCACGTGTGGAGTACACATAGACCACCCAGAGAAGAGACTGGAGAGAGACTGGAGATAAATTTACAGATACAAGAAATAAATGGTCTCTGTGTCTTGCCTCCGAAACGAGGTATAGCTGGCGGCTATGACCACCACCACTTCCTCTGCGCCCCCCCACTTAAAAAATCACACATACACAGAGATGAACAGGGGGGGGTAGGCAGACCCACAGGGGCTTAACAGTTAATACCCCCCCGAATCTCGCGCGCTGCAGAGAGGATGGAGGGGAGGGGGCAAAAGGAGGGAGGAGAGCTCTCCCGTCATCAGCTTTCTATCTTTCTTTTCAAAAACAAAAATAAAAACAAAGGGCAAATTCGGCATTAAGCATCCAAATTAAAAAGAGATTCTGAATTAACAAAGCCTCTTCAAAGTGTTTTTGTGAAATGTAATATTCTACTGTTTCAAATCCTCATATTTAACTGATATTGCATTTTTTTAACAGTGCTATTAATTAAATATTACAGTTTTTAAACCTCGCCATGAATTAAATTCCAGTAATCATTCTATAAAAATTCTGGCAATAAATTTCTTGACATCCTAATCTAACATAAAATAATTCTTATGAGATTTATTATTTAGTTTATTAATATGACATTTGATTTAGTTAATTATTTTAGAGAGTGAAAGATTTTTCAATTTTTACAAGATTTTGACCGAAAAACCTGTATTGTAATTAAATATTGTGGTTTTTAAACCTTGGTATGAATTAAAGTTTTGTCATTTTTTAAAAAAAATACAAATAACCATAATAATCAAATATAACAAATTCTCACATTTTATAATCACAGGTAACCCAAGAACACAAGTAAAAAAAAAACATATATACAATTAAAATGATCTCAAATACTTAAATAATACAACATTCTAATAATTGAAATCCTAAAATATATCAACATAATTCATTTATTTATCTACTTCTACGTCATCTATTAAATGATTTAGGCTCATCTATAACACTAATAGATATTGCTTCTGCCTTGACCCGAGTGGCCTCGACCTTTGTCACAGCATCATCAAAAGTTAAACTATCTTTAAATTATCAATCCATTGCATCAAACATTGAACTACCGAGAAACAAATGTATCTTTTATTTTCTTCTTTAATATTGTAAAACATATATGTGGTCTCTCGATCTTCCAGTGGCAACAAATCAACCTCATATTAATAAAATACTAATGTTAAATTAGAAGGTCAACCTAAATTAATATATATTAATTATAATAAAGATTTAATTACTTTTATGGTATTTTGAATATGTTGAACATGTTATTCATATTTCATGAAAGCAAGTGGAGGAGCCTGCTCAGGATCTAGAGTAATGACCCGACTCGTGACACTTATATATTAAATCAAATACTTCGCTTCTGTAATCACGTGATGTATTTTTGTAAATATCTCATTATTCAATATATCCCGATGTGATACATAAGCTTCATGACGGCTTAACCATAATCCCTTGTCGCGTAGTCTAATCCAATCAAAAAATTGAATTATGGTCAATTAGACATAATTTTAACTAAACTGCATTACCCCGACCCAGTAGTTAAAATTCCTAGCAAATTCCCAAAACTTTAATGCAAAAGAATATTTGAAAAAAATCAAACATGATTCATGATATCAAATTTAATTGATATCTTCATGCTCAATTGCATTAAATTAAACCTAAATTCATAGCAAATTAAAATAATTTAAGTAAAATATCAAATTCCGCAACTTGTCAACAATTTAATGCAGCGTGTAATTTGCTATAATTTCAGCACATTCATACCCATGGGAAATCATCAAATATTGTTAAATGTATTATTCGCCGATTCCAACAATCCACACAATATCCCTAACCCGGCAGCTTGTCTAAAAATATATAATATATAGTTAATTAAAATAATTAATTTATGATTAATTTGACTTATTTCCATGTTTAACTGTATCAAATCAATCCTAATTAATAATATTTATGGCTAATTTATTATTAATTCAATAAATTTTAAATTTAATATTAATAATATTTTATTTTAACCAAACCAAACACAAATTCGTAGCAATATATTTACCTTGCTTAAAAAAAGTTGGGACGACGCAAGCAAAAGCGGCAATGATGAATTTTGAAGAGAAGAATATCAAAGGATACTTTGAGACCAATATAAGTTCGATTTCTGAGTGTTTTAAGGGAAAAACAAGTGTTTGATGAGATTTTTAGAAAGATAAAAGAATGAAAATATCGGTTTAGAGAAAAAAAGAATGTCATTATATCTATTCTGTTCTTTGATCCGAAAATAATTTTAATTTTGCGATATTATGTACTTCAAAAACACATATTAAGTTATTGCACAACATATTTAATTGATATTTTTCTAAAATGCAATAAATATCTCAATGTACTTAAAAATAATAATATTAAATAAATATCATGTTTTAAATCACAACAATATAAAAATATGTTGTGTCATCGATTTTAAAAAATATAACTATAATACAAAAACTTTTAAATTATTGTTAGTATTTTTTTTCAAAAAAATTCCCAAACAAAACCCTTTTCTTCTTTCTTTTCTTTATCTGCGTAGGATTGGACATTTCCAACTCACAGACAGAAACACCAGGAGTACTAGTCAGGTACCCCATAATCACTTGTCACTCAGTCCAGTCAAGCACCCTGCTCACTGCTATTCTTCGCCACTTCCCTATGCATTTTTTTAGAATAGTATATTCACTGCACAGTTTCACTCATACTGCCTCTACAACTCTACTCCCATGTAACTGTTTTACCTACATTCTTATTTTTTTTTTCTTTTTAGAAACCGATCGGTTCATGCTATGTTAGGATTCTGCTCCTTCTTTTTCCCCTTCTTTACTTCACTCGATTGAAGTCTCAGATTCAATAAGAAATTTGGCATTTTTTAGCTTCGCTAACCAAGAACTCCTTGCGCTAGGCTACACTAATACCGAGTGTGAGTGCAGTAAATACACTCAACTTACCTGAAATCCTTGATATATCTTAAAGGCTACGTGCATTATTAATGTGTTTGCTCCCTAATTGGGTTGTAGGTGTCCAATCGAAATCCGTGCAACTGGCAGAGTAGTTTTTAGACACCGTTTATTTCTTAAACTACATTTTAATTCGTTTTAAAAATGCATTCAGTTTTAAAAAATATTAAATCAATATTTTTTAATAATTTTAATGTACTAATAAAAATTTAAAAAAATATTTTAATATATTTTCAAATTAAAATCACTTTTAAAAATATTTTATATCAAATTTCAAACGCATATCTAACTGAAACTACAGCCTGAGATTGAGACTCATGGAGAGGAGTTGATTTTCTGATCCACAGTTTACATGTCTATTATTGGTGCTCGCCTTTTTCCAGTCAAATCATCATCTTCAATCATCATTTAAATGAGCTGTTTCTGTCATGTCACTCGGAAGCAAGTAATTAAAAAGGAAGGAAACTAAAAAGAAAAAAAAGAAAGAAAGAAACTGGGATGGTTTCCCTTATACAATACCATGTTTGAACTTCACATAACACTGTTAACAGTAACTTCGTTTGAACAGGAGTGGCAGGACTCAAGACATTATAATTGAGGACCCTTACATACCATCAGTTGGAAATCAATGTTTCTCGTTGTTTATTGGAAGAACGTACCGACGAATTTTGAGGAGTAACCTCCCTTGTTACAATGCAATTATTGCATTGCAACGAGGGAGTTTACTTTCTCATTTTTTCTGTACTGATGCGTGGAAATTATGGATGAAGTTAACAAAATGGTTAGATTGCAGCTGTAGCATGCCTCAGACTATTGATTTGTTACTAGAAAGCTGGAGTGCATTGGTGACGGGGAAATTCCAACGAAAAACAGTTATTTTGCTTTCACATAATATATTTATGGGTCATGATCTAGACAATAGGGAATAAATTGATTTTTGAAAACAAAAATCCAGATTGGAGTACAATGTTTTTTTTTTTTGTGATCATTCACCACCGAAGAACAATAATTTCTCATATACAAGCATATGAATCTTTAGAGAAATTTGGATTGAATCTTACGCTTTACAAACAATTGTTGAACCTCTGTTGGTTTAATTATTTTGTATACGAGTTCTTCATTACGCCACTCAATATATAAAGATTATTTTTTAACTTGATTACCGTTGTCTTAATGGTAATGCTGATTCATTTATTAAATTTTAATTATTATAAAAAAAAAAACAAAAAACGAGCATTTAATTTAACTCCACTGAAAAAAGCTATTGAGTGCCAAGGATGTACGTGAGCAGTAGTTCATTGCTATAGCCTGTTTAGTTAAATAAAATTAAACAGTACTGCCATTGAATACTCTTTGAAAAACAGGTGAAAAGTAATCGTTAATCAGGCAAAACCTACAAGTAGCTCATCTACTCCTATCACATGAAGCTAATAGATAAACAACAACAACTCTATCCTCTTCAAGTGCCTTTTTTAATAGATATATACCAGATCAATGATGGATATACACTTGGATTGCTTGTGTGTTTTTTTTAGATGCAAGATCTCTAATGATACGAGAAGACATGCTATATAAATATAGTGGGTCGAGATGAACTAAGCCGTAAATCAAAATCCTAGAAAATCATGCTCAACTTCCTGAAACAGTTTCACCGGGAGAAAAGGGGATTTTTTTTTTTATTAAAATAGAACATGGCAAGCGTCTCTAAGTGTGAATTCAATAATATAAGTCAAAATGGTACCAATAACAACAATAAAGAGGCTTCAAAAAGAGATTAGCATGGGCGATCTACTAATTAATCACCTTAAAATAATATTAATAATTATAGCATAAACCTCCACAGTACAACTTTGGCATGTGGAGCTAAAACAAAGTAGATAACAGTTAGTATCTTCATAATATCTTTTTAACAATTGTATAATCAATCAATCAAGACTTGATTACAAGAATCCAATGGGATGATGCTGGCGTGTGGTATACATGTTAACAGGGTACTTACAATCACGTGGAATCGTATAATCCAAGAGTTTGTAAGCTTGCAAAGCCATAAGATCGATTAACTAGGATAATGATAGATCTATATTATCCTCCCTCCAGCTGCTTAGCACAGGTATTTAATGCAACGCAAAAGCAAAGCTAAAACAACTGTCTTTTGCTTTATTACTAAGATATTCCCCCTTTTGTGACTCCTAATAATGATCAAGAAAAGAGGTTAAGGTGTCATTGAGCATTTCAGTCAATACAGGGTCCTTTTAAAACGAAAAGATGGATGGCTAAATCACTTAAAGCGGGCAAAAAACAGTTGACAGCACTAAGTCTTGACTATAGATTGGCGAGAATATTATTGTTCTTGTTAATCAAAGATTAAATAATAATTCTTTTCCTCTCCCTATGTTTCGTTCCTTTATTTTTTTATTTTTTCAAAAAGAAAGGATTGAACAGTCTGATTTGATGGAAATGAGGAAATTCATAAAGATTGAAATTCATAAAGGGAATGTGTTTCCACACCGTCTCTGTGTCCAAGTGCAGTCACTCTTGCAGTTCTATTTTCAAGCACCAAAAAATATAAAATTCATGTAGCAAACCCTACCAAGGCACTGCGTTTTCCAGATTTTGGCGCAGGTGCGGTGGCCTAATTGCTTCCCAGGGACACAACGAGTCCCTTGTACTACCGCGCTTGAAGATAGCTCCGTGTCCTGGGAGGGCAGACCACTGCAACATGCATCTCCCTCGTTGTACAATCCGATTTCAATCTTACAAAACCCCAGAGAGGGGGGGGGGGGGGCGGAGAAAAGGATATGCTTCATTTCTTGCTCTATCGGTTCATGTTCTATTTCCTTTAATATACTTTAGGATTTCTCAATGCTATCTTTTTAATTCAAAAGAATTCCAATATTATTCTAGCTATTAAATAATCCTTTTTTGCTACATGATCCTGAATGTTTTTAGGTTCTTAAGTGTATCTGAGATACTCTGAAATGTGTGAAGATTTGAGACGAAGAAATTACAGAAAAGTAAGGACAAATAAACATCGAATATAAAGGTTGGTTTTTTGTCGCTATTTAGTAGACCATGTAGTGGAAGGAAATTGGGATTTTGAAAGCTATAGGGGTAACATCGAAAAGATTTAAATTATGGAGGTAAAAAAAAAAAATATATATATATATATATATATATATATATATATATATATATATATATATATATATATATATATTGATGAACATGCGAGGGTCAAACTAAATTAGCTTCACCGTCAAAAAGAAAACAGCAAATTAGATGATTAACTGATTAGAAATGTGATTGTCACTGGGTGATTTAATTTCTTGTTGAGACTCTCCCGTGATTTTTTTTTTTTATAAAAGAACTTCTCTCGTGTATCTCAAGAAGATGATACAAAATGTTGATATATATGAGATTAATGAACTTAAATAATTTAAATATAAACAAATTTATTTTTCTAAAAATAAATTAACATTGAGTTCCATGATACTTCATAGAGATTAACAAGTTCACTTTTATATTTTATTTTACAAGAAAAATCATATTTTGTTGTGGTTTTTATATGTTATTGAAATCGAAACCAGTATAAATCTGACATGTGTTCCTCTTTTTAAAAAGATGTTAAAATTGTGGGAAATTAGCTTAGTCATGAACAAAAAAATCTCTTTTATTTAAACGGATAAAAAATAAAGACCTGATTGTTCAATTTAAAATCACAATGGTGTGTTATAAAAAATAAAATAAAAAGTCAATACAACAAGTGTTTATAGTGTCATCAAATCCAAGATAGCACAAAGATATTAAAAAATAGTTGATTCTGGCTTCAGAACAACCTGTGACAAGCTTACGGGCCATCTCCTTCATCCTTGATTCTTGATCTTAGACTGAATTTATCTTGAACCGTGAATATAATTAGACCAAATTTTACCATATACGTATAGACTCGATTTAACTATATGAGAAAATGAAATATGAACTACATAAATGAAGTTGCAAATCTCACGAGGATTGTAAAGTCAGTAGCAAATCTCACGAGGATTGCAAAGTCAATTCTTCTTTATATATTGAAAAGGACTAAAAATCCAAGATACTATAATTAAAAACTTATTTAGTATTTAAAATAATAGTTAATTAATATATTCAAGTGTTTGTATTTTTTCTTTTTAATTCAAGAAAGTTCAAGTTTACAGTAAAAGCTTGAATACCAGCAAAATCAGTCTGGGATTTAAAAATTTTTCGATGATAAAATTAATAAATTTATAGAAAACATATAAAATAACTTAAAGACAATAAATGATTTTAAAAAACATTGAATTCAATGAATAAATATATTTGTTTTTAAGTTTTAAGTTAATTAATGTTCTAAAATCTATGTATTTTTATATTAAGTTATGAAAAGTTATGAATTTTTTTATCTAGATGGTTCACGGGGTATTCACACCCCCTGAATCATGTTGATTTTAGAGAAGAAAAATATTGAAAAATATCATGTTTTCTAAAACAATAATAAAAAATAAATATCTCTTACATATTATCAATGAGATACTAAATATAAAGGTCCCTTAAGAGACCTTGTACACACCTATAAATATAGACAGATTATTACATTAATATGAACAATTATTCTAGATGGAGAGGCATGATAATTTATCATGTTTGTAATACTTGTATTGTAGATGATCATTCAGGTTCGGACATATAACCTTTGAACTTGTTTATGCCCAAGTTTTTTGGATTTGTTATATTTGTCATATCTATGTTTTTTTTGGATTTGATTGACTACCAAATCTAATTTTTTAGGTCTAGCATGTTCATCAGATCCATGTTACCTCATGCTTGATTAGCTACCAAGTTCAAGTTTTTTGGGTTTTGCATGTTTATCAGACCTGCATTTTTTTTTTGGTCTAATATATTCACTAGATTCATATTTATTTGAGTTTGATTGACTGTTAAGTTTAAATATTTTGGGTTTGACATGTTTGCTAAATTTATTTAAAAAATAAAAAATAAAAATAAAAATCTTAATGAAAAGTTAAGTGATAATATGTATCCTTTTGTGAGTGTGTGTTATCTGCTTTTTTTTAAAGAAATTAAAAGCATTGAAGTTCAACTTCAGTGGTCGAAGGATCCAGATTTTATCCCGACCAATATGGAGTACTTGTGTTATCATATCTCTATATGTTTTTACCATCACGTCAACGTATTTGTTAATGCAGTAATCCAAATCATATTCAATTGAGTCTTTTCAAGAAATTAAGATCATCTTATTTTTATTTTCTTTATTTGAATTAGTTAAAAGAATGAAAGTGATAGATCCTGAGTTCCTACACATTTACAATTTATTAGTTAAAGAAGCTTTAATATTAAATTAAATAACCATCTTAGTTTAATAATTTAAATTGTTGAATAAGATTTTAAAAATAAAATTATATTACTTTAAGGTTAAACTTATTTTAAGTTAAAGAAGCTTTTAAACTTTAATATTAATTAAACTTGTACTTTGGAGTTAGGAGTAATTAATTATACGGCTCAAAATTTATTTAGAAAATAGTATAGTTTAGTAAGTTATAAATAACACCTGTAATTTAAAAAAAAATAGCAAAAACTATTTTAAAATTGGAATTTAAAACATAAACCAAATCTATTTTTATACAAGAATAAGTAATATATTCGTATACAAACTCTACAACTAAAAAGAGCTATGCATATGATTTTAAATTTAGAGTTTGTATAAGAATAATTTGTACAATAATAGAACACTTATTATTTTACTGTTGAGTACAAGAAAAGAAAATTTATTGTTGTATAAAATAGAGTTTGGTTTATGTTTTAAATTCAAATTTTAAAATAGCTTTTAAAATTATCTCTGTTTTTTTTTAAAGAGTTGTAGTTTTTACTGTGTTATTTTTTAAAATAATTTATAAACTATGTTATTTCTCTAAATTTTTATTTTTACCGTACTACTTTTTTTATTAAAAAAAACTATATAATTTACTTTATTTGTAGTTTAAGTTTCACAAATAAAATTAGACAAGTCACAAAAACATGTTTAGTTTATAAACATGCAATATAATAAGAATATGTCAGCTTAAAATTATAACAAAAGAAGTAGCATGCTAACCATCTAGGTGATGGGCTAGTGGTAAGAGATTGGGATCAAGAGGTTTGCTCTCTCTGTGGTCTCGGGTTCGAGCCCTGTGGTTGCTTATATGATGGCCACTGGAGGCTTACATAGTCGTTAACTTCAGGACCCATAAGATTAGTCAAGGTGTGCGCAAACTAGCCCGGACATCCAGGTTAAACAAAAAAAAAAAAAATAGCATGCTTACTAAACAAATATATATAAACTTGTATAAATAATTGAATAACAATCATATACTAATATACAAGATTAAACAAAACCAAAAAGAGTATTTACTTGTTAAAACACTTTAAAATTAATCAAGTTTTGTTGTTGTCAATGATTAGTCTTTTATTTTTAGAGCTTTATTATTTTTCACTTTGTGCAAAAAAGACTATTTGATAAGTCTTTCAGGATTTTATCAACACCGCATTGTTTAGATACACTCCTAAACAAATTCAACAAGCTAAAAATATAGCACTCAATTATCCCTTTATAATGGTTGAACTAAGCTCTAGATATGAAGGAGATTTAGAGAGGAAACAAAGTCTTAAAACCGGAAGAGCAATGTTGAAAATTTAGACAAAGAAAAGTGTTAAACTCTATCAAAATAATACAGAATTGACCAACCTCAAACACTCTTCTTCACCTTATTTTTATAGAAAATTTCAGGAATCAAAATTTGATGGAATTTTCATTCTCTTATCAACAGCTTTGATTTAAATCAAGTGACATTTGAGTTGAAAATTTTATTTAGATAAGCCTATGCCCGACATGAGCACGAGCCACGCCGAGTCGAGCGGGCGCGCTCGTGTGTATGGGTTTAAATTTAAAATTTACTTTGTTTACGTTCTCTCCTTTCTGAA
>Ga0325401_1005916_pt1 | contig 11781 bp, 11 predicted proteins | sample PopdelMetagenome_FD_205666 | JGI IMG/M metagenome (GOLD analysis project Ga0325401, IMG submission 205666) | Populus deltoides microbial communities from Bellville, Georgia, United States - Xylem-PdKOR-R2 | ecosystem: Host-associated > Plants > Phyllosphere > Stem > Wood/Secondary xylem | place...
CCGGGGCCCGGCCCAGTCCCAGGTCGATCCGGTCGGGGTGCATCTCGGCCAGGGTCCCGAACTGCTCGGCGATCGTCAGGGGCGAGTGATTGGGCAGCATCACCCCGCCGGCACCGAGCCGGATCGTCGAGGTGTGGGCGGCGACGTGCGCGATCAGGACGCTGGTCGCCGACGAGGCGATCCTGGACATGTTGTGGTGCTCGGCGTACCAGACCCGCCGGTAGCCGTGGCGCTCAGCCTGCTGCGCCAGCGCCACGCTGGCCGCGATGCTGGCGCCGACGGACTCCCCCTTCGCGATCGGAGCCAGGTCGAGCACGGACAGCGGGATGCGCACAGGTGTTGCCTCTCAGGTCGTGTGTCGGCTCAACAAGGACTGCGGCCACCGTCTTCCCTCCCGACCTCTCGAGCGGGCCTCTGCGCGCGGTGCGCAACCTTGCTGGACCCCCTTTCACATCTTGTGCAACTATCCGGGAGTGGACACCGTGCCTCGCGACGAGGCGCCCCGGTCCTCGACGGCACCCCGCCGATCGACCCCGGGCCCGACGCACCACCCGATCGGCGCGGTGCGTCCGACCACTCCGCACGCGGCGGCGCCCTGCCGCTCGACCCACCCCTCCTGAGAAACCGAGGCTCGCCATGACGGCCATCCTGTTCGGCTCCATCAGCACGCTCTCCGACTCCTCCGAGCTGCAGCGCTCGGCGTTCAACCAGGCGTTCGAGCAGCACGGCCTCGACTGGCGCTGGGACCGCGACGAGTACCGCACGCTGCTCGACAGCAACGGCGGCGCCGAGCGCGTCGCGGCGTACGCCGAGGAGCGCGGCCAGGACGTCGACGCCGCGGCCGTGCACGCGACCAAGTCGGAGATCTTCCAGCAGGGCCTGGCCGGCACCTCGAGCCCCCGCCCCGGCGTGGTCGACACGATCAAGGCCGCCAAGGACGCCGGCGCCAAGCTGGCCTTCGTCACCACCACGGCCAAGGCCAACGTCGACGCGCTCTTCGACGCGCTCGCCCCCGAGGTGCAGCGCTCCGACTTCGACGTCGTGGTGACCGCCGAGGACGTCGACGACAAGAAGCCGGCCCCCGAGGCCTACACCCACGCGCTCCAGGCCCTGGGCGAGGACGCCGGCTCGGCCGTCGCGATCGAGGACAACCCCGGCGGGGTGAAGTCCGCGCAGGCCGCCGGCCTGACCGTCGTCGCCTTCCCCAACGACAACACCGCGGAGGCCGACTTCAGCGGCGCCGAGAAGACCGACCACCTCGACTACGCCGCCCTCACCGCCGGCCTCGGCAACGCCTGAACGACGGGGGACCAGAGATGACCCAGGCACCCAGCAGCGCCGTCGGGACCACCGCGGAGGGCACGGTCAGGAGCACCGTCGAGGCCACCGAGACGGCCTTCCACGTCCAGGCCTACGAGAAGATCGACTACCAGCTCACGATGGTGACCGGCGTCTTCGACGTCGCACAGCCGCAGCTGGCCGACGCCTACCGTCCCTTCGGCCGCTGCCTCGCCGTCGTCGACGAGACCGTCCTGGAGCTGTACGGCGACCAGATGCGCGCCTACTTCGAGCACCACGGGCTCGAGCTCAGCGTCTTCCCGGTGCAGGTGCGCGAGGTCGAGAAGTCCCTGCGCACGGTCGAGCGCATCGTCGACGCGTTCGCCGACTTCGGGCTGCTGCGCAAGGAGCCGGTCCTGGTCGTCGGCGGCGGGCTGACCACCGACGTCGCCGGCTTCGCGTGCGCGTCGTTCCGCCGCTCCACCAACTACCTGCGCATCCCGACGACCCTCATCGGGCTCATCGACGCCAGCGTGTCGATCAAGGTCGGGGTCAACCACGGCAAGTACAAGAACCGGCTCGGCGCCTACCACGCGTCGTCGCAGGTCTTCCTCGACTTCAGCTTCCTCAAGACCCTGCCGATCGACCAGGTCCGCAACGGCATGGCCGAGATCATCAAGATCTCGACCGTCGGCCACGCCGGCATCTTCGAGCTGCTGGAGAAGTACGGCGAGGACCTGCTCACCACGCGTTTCGGCCACCTCGACGGACTGGGCGACGAGGGGGCGGAGCTCCGCGAGATCGCCGACCGCATCACCTACGACGCGATCCAGACGATGCTCGAGCTCGAGGTGCCCAACCTGTGGGAGCTCGACCTCGACCGGGTGATCGCCTTCGGCCACACGTGGAGCCCGACGCTCGAGCTGGCCCCCGAGAAGCCCTACTTCCACGGCCACGCCATCAACGTCGACATGGCGTTCTCGGCCACGATCGCCAAGGAGCGCGGGCTGATCCCCGAGTCCGAGCGCGACCGCATCCTGTGGCTGATGAGCAGGCTCGGCCTCACCCTCGACTCGCCGTACCTCACGCCCGAGCTGGTCCACTCCGCGACCGACTCGATCGTGCAGACCCGCGACGGCCTGCTGCGTGCGGCCGTGCCCCAGCCGATCGGGACGTGCGGGTTCCTCAACGACCTGGGCGAGGACGAGCTCGACGCGCTGCTCGCCGAGCACAAGGCCGTCTGCGCGCGCTACCCGCGCGGCGGCGAGGGCGAGGACGCGTTCACCGGATGACGGCGGCCCCCACCACCGTCTCGTCACCGGGCGCACCGCGCCCGGTGACGCCGGCCTCGATCCTGGCCGAGCGGCTGACCGGGCTGCTCGACCGCGTGGACTCCTCCGGCTCGGTCGTCGACCAGGCCTGGATCGAGGAGCTGCGCTCCTCGGTCGAGCTCGCCCGCGGCCTCGACCCCTACCTCGAGTCGGTGACGACGCCCGAGTCGCCCGCGCTGGCCGAGCTCGCCCGTCGTACGGCGAGCGAGGACTGGAACGGGCCCCGCGGCAACGGCGTCCTCGAGCAGGAGATGCTCTCGGGCCACGTCGAGGGGCAGCTGCTCAAGACGCTGGTGCACCTCGCCCGGGCCACCCGGGTGCTCGAGGTCGGGCTGTTCACCGGCTACTCCGCCCTGGCCATGGCCGAGGCGCTGCCGGCCGACGGCCGCCTCGTCGCGCTCGAGATCGACCCCGGCGTCGCCGAGTTCGCCCGCGGGTGCCTCGCGGAGTCCGAGGCCGGGGCCCGGGTGGACGTGCGGGTGGGGCCCGCGCTCGAGACGCTGGCCGAGCTGGCCGCCGCGGGCGAGGTCTTCGACCTGGTCTTCGTCGACGCCGACAAGGGCGGCTACCTCGCCTACCTCGACCTGGTGCTCGACTCCTGCCTGCTGGCCACGCACGGCGTGGTGGTCGTGGACAACACGCTCATGCAAGGGCTCCCGTGGACCAGCGGCCCCAGGAGCGCCAACGGCGAGGCCATCGCCGCGTTCAACGCCGCGGTGGCTGCCGACCCCCGCGTCGACCAGGTCGTCGTGCCGCTGCGCGACGGCCTCACCCTCATCCGGCGCACGGACAGGAGCTGACGTGGACGAGCACGTGCTGGAGCCGGTGGGCGTCGAGGTCACCGGGATCGACCTCGGGACCCTCGGCGCGGACGACGTCGCACACCTGCGGGAGCTGCTCGCCGAGCACGGCGTGGTGGTCCTGCCGGGGCAGTTCGTCGACGACGACGTCTTCCTCGCCTTCCTCGAGGGCTTCGGCCCGCTGACCTTCACCGAGGGCGAGACGCCGCTCGAGGGCTACCCCGACCTCAACGTCATCTCCAACGTCGGGCGCGACCGCCCGCCGCGCAGCTCGTTCCACGTCGACACGAGCTACGTGGCCCAGCCGCCGGCGTACACCGCCCTGCGCGCGGTGCGCATCCCGGCGCAGGGCGGGCAGACCGTCTTCACCAACCAGTACGCCGCCTACGAGTCGCTGCCCGAGGAGCTCAAGGAGCGGCTGGAGGGGCGCACGGTGCGCCACGTGGTCACCGGCGTCGACCTCGACGGGGACGCCGAGACCTCGGCCGAGCACCCCGTCTTCCGCCCGCACCCGCTGACCGGGCGCACGGCGCTCTACCTCTCCACCCCGCAGCGCTGCGTCGCGGTGAGCGGCATGGACGACGAGGAGGCGCGCACGACGATCGAGGAGCTGCTCGCCCACTCGACGCGCGACGAGAACTGCCTGCGCCACACCTGGGCACCGGGCGACGTGGTCATGTGGGACAACGGGGCCGTGCTCCACAAGGCCGACCACGACGGCGTCGTCGGCGACCGGGTGATGCACCGCGGGATGGTCGCCGGGTACGCCGGGTGAGCCGAGGAGTGGGCCGGTGAGCGACTGGCGGGCACGGGCCTGGACCGTGCCGAAGACCGTGGCCACCCTCGGCCTGCTGCAGCTCACCCTGCCGGTGGACCTGGCGGTGACCGTGGCCGCCGAGGTGCGGACCCGGCTGCGCCCGCCGACGGCGTCCGGGATGCCTCCCGCACCCGCCGGGCCGCGCCGGACGGTGCTGCTCAGCGGGGGCAAGATGACCAAGGCGCTGCAGCTGGCCCGGTCCTTCCACGCCGCGGGCCACCGGGTCGTCCTGGTCGAGTCGAGCCGCTACCGGCTGACCGCGCACCGGTTCTCCCGCGCGGTCGACGCCTTCCACGTCGTGCCCGAGGCCGACTCCCCCGGCTACGTCGACGCACTCGTAGACGTCGTGCGCCGTGAGGGCGTCGACGTCTACGTGCCCGTGTGCAGCCCGCTCTCGAGCCGCTACGACGCGCTGGCCAAGCCGGTGCTGGAGCAGTGGTGCGAGGTCGTGCACGGCGACGCCGACGTGATCGACACCGTCGACGACAAGGCGGCGTTCGCGCAGGCCGCCGAGAAGCTCGGGCTCGGCGTGCCCGACACCCACCGCGTCACCTCGCCCGCCGAGGTCGAGCGCTTCGACTTCGCCTCCCGCGACGAGGCCTACGTGCTCAAGAGCATCCCCTACGACCCGGTCAACCGGCTCGACCTCACCCGGCTCCCCCGCCCCACCGCCGAGGAGACCGCGGCGTTCGCGAGGTCCAAGCCGATCTCGGAGGCGAATCCCTGGATCCTCCAGGCCTTCGTGCCCGGCAAGGAGTACTGCACGCACGGCACGGCCCGCGACGGCCGCCTCCAGGTCTACGCCTGCTGCGAGTCGTCGGCCTCCCAGCTCAACTACGAGGCGGTCGACGAGCCCGAGATCCAGGCGTGGGTCACCCGCTTCGTCGAGGAGCTGGGCCTGACCGGGCAGTACTCCTTCGACTTCATCGTGACCGACGACGGGCGCCTCTCGGCCATCGAGTGCAACCCGCGCACCCACTCGGCGATCACGATGTTCTACGACCACCCCGACCTGGCCCGCGCCTACCTCGAGACCGGCGGACCGCTCGTCACCCCGACAGCCACCAGCCGGCCGACGTACTGGCTCTACCACGAGCTGTGGCAGCTGATCCGGCACCCGCGCGAGCTCCGGGCCCGACTGGCCGTCATCGCCGCCGGCAAGGACGCCGTGTGGGACAGCGCCGACCCGTGGCCGTTCTTCGCGCTGCAGCACGTGCACCTGCCGTCGCTGCTGCTGCAGAACCTCGTGCGGCTGCGCCCCTGGGTCAAGATCGACGTCAACATCGGCAAGCTCGTCGAGCCCGGGGGTGACTGACGTGACCGACCGGACGCCCCTGCGGGTCCTGCACCTCACCGGGTCGGCGGTCTCCGACGACCTCGACGACCTCTCCCGGCTCTACGCCGCCGGCTGCCTCGAGGCCACGGCCGACCCGGACCGCTACGACGCCCACGTCGCGCACGTCAGCCCCGACGGCGCCTGGCGCTTCCCGGCCGGCGTGAGCGACGAGGCCATCGCCGCCGCCGACCCCGTCAGCGTCGGGGAGGCCCTGGACCTGGTCAGCCGGCTCGGGGTCGACGTGGTCGTGCCCCAGATGTTCTGCCTGCCCGGCATGACCGTCTACCGCGGTCTCCTCGACGTCCTGGGCCTGCCCTACGTCGGCAACCCTCCCGCGGTGATGGCGCTGGGGGCCGACAAGGCCAAGGCTCGCGCGGTGGTCGCCGCCGCCGGGGTCGACGTACCGCCCGGCCGGGTCGTGCGCCCGGGCGAGCGGGTGGCGTTCGAGGGCCCGGTGGTCGTCAAGCCGGTCGACGCCGACAACTCCCTCGGCGTCACGCTGGTCCGCGAGGCCGACGGGCTCCCCGCCGCCCTCGAGGCGGCCTGGGCCCACTCCGGTGGCGCGCTGGTCGAGACCTACGTCAAGCTCGGCCGCGAGGTGCGCTGCGGGGTCCTCGAGCGCGACGGCGAGCTGGTCGGCCTCCCCCTCGAGGAGTACGCCGTCGACACCGCGACCAAGCCGGTCCGTCTGGCCGACGACAAGCTGCGGCGCACCGCGGACGGCGACCTCGAGCTGGTGGCCAAGGACGTCGAGCACGCGTGGGTCGTCGACCCCGACGACCCCGTCACCGCAGCCGTCCACGTCGCCGCCCGGCAGTGCCACGTGGCGCTCGGCTGCCGCGACTACAGCCTCTTCGACTTCCGCATCGACCCCGACGGCCGGCCGTGGTTCCTCGAGGCGAGCCTCTACAACTCCTTCTCACCGAAGTCCGTGCTCGCCGCCATGGCGGCCGCGGCCGGCACCGGGCTGCCCGAGCTGTTCGCCACCGCGGTCCACCGCGCGGCCGCGCGGTAGCCGGTCGGCCGGCGGTCAGCGGGCGGTCGCCCGGTGCTCAGCGGCTGGTCGAGGTGCTGCCGCGCAGCGCCGCGACGGCGGCCACGACGACGACCACCATCGCGGCCACCCCGGCCACCGCGACCGAGGTGGTGTCGTCCTCGGAGCCCGTGACGACGATGCCGAACAGTGCCCACAGACCGGCCAGCGCGTACGTCGGCAGGCGGGTGGCCAGCAGCAGGCCGACGAGGGTGCCGGTGGCGACGGCGACGACGCCCAGCTGCCACCCGACCTGGTCGGCCTCCACGACGCCCCAGCCCACGAGGGCGGTCGAGAGGTTGAGGAAGAACGCCGCGGTCACCCACCCGGCGAACAGGCCGAACGCCGTCCGGGTGACCAGCCGGAGCCAGCGCGGCTCGACCGCGGTGCGGGCCAGGGTGAGCACGCCGTCGACGGCAGCCCCGAGCATCAGCGCCAGAGCCAGGAACGTCAGCGTGCTGCTGTCGAGGGCGGCCATGACGATCCACACCGCCGCGCCGACGTGGAGCACGACCTGGTCGAGCTGGAAGCGGCGGGAGACGCGCGCCTCGCGGCTGGCCACGGCACAGACGGCCTGGACGATCGCGAGCGTGTAGATGACCCCCCAGATCGAGAACGCCCAGCCCACGGGCGTGATGAGCAGCTCGGCGCCGGCGCCGTCACCCGGTGACGCACCGGGCCCGACGGCGGGGACCACGGGTGCGAGCACCGCCAGCAGCGCCGTCGCGAGCACGACCCACGCCAGCCTGCGGTCGCGCTGCTCGGTCGTCGGGTCGGCCGGTGTCGTCGGGGCGGTGGCGCCCCGTCGGGTCGCGTCGCCCAGGGCGGTTCCTTCGGTGCGGGTCACGGCGAGCTCCTCCCTAAGTCAGTGAGTGTCTTCTCAACTTAGGTACCCACGACCGCGCGAGGGCCTGCGTGACAGTTCTGGTGTCAGCGACGTCGGCGTCGTACGTTGTGTGCTGTGCGTCACTCCGCACGCGGCGAGAGGACGAGCGTGGGCAACGGGACCGGTTCGAGGACCAGCAGCGAGACCTTCGACCACGTCGTGATCGGCTCGGGCAGCGGAGGCGGCGTCGTCGCCGCCCGGCTCACGGAGGACCCGGACGTCCGGGTGCTGCTCCTCGAGGCCGGGCCCATGGACGACGACGACATGATCCACCTGCCGGCGGGCTTCGCGACGCTGTTCAAGACCTCGTGGGACTGGGGCTACGAGACGACGCCGCAGAAGCACCTGGGCAGCCGGCGGGCCGACTGGCCGCGCATGAAGGCCCTCGGCGGCTGCTCGTCGATGAACGCGATGATCTACATCCGCGGCAACCGCGCCGACTACGACCGGTGGCGCGACGGCTACGGCGCCGACGGCTGGGGCTACGACGACGTGCTGCCCTACTTCGTCCGCTCCGAGGGCAACCAGCGCATCCGCAACTCCTTCCACGGCAACGACGGTCCGCTGAACGTCGAGGACCGCCGCTTCGACCACGAGCTCAGCCACGCGTTCGTCGAGTCGGCGGTCGCCAACGGGATGAAGCGCACCGACGACTTCAACGGCGCCGAGCAGGAGGGCGCCGGGCTGTACCAGGTCACCTGCCGCAGGGGTCGGCGCTGGTCGGTCGCCGACGCCTACATCCGCCCCGCGCTCTCGCGTCCCAACCTGGTGCTGCGGACGGGCGCGTTCGTGACCTCGATCGACCTCGAGGGGTCGACGGGCGCCAAGCGCGCGGTCGGTGTCACCTACCGGCGCGACGGCGTCACCGAGACGGTGCGCGTCGACGGCGAGGTCGTCCTCGCCGGCGGCGCGATCAACTCGCCGCAGCTGCTGATGCTCTCGGGCATCGGTCCCTCGGCCCACCTGCGCGAGCACGGCATCGACGTGCAGGTCGACCTGCCCGGGGTGGGGCAGAACCTCCAGGACCACCCCGTCTCGGGGGTGCTCGCGCACACGCGCGACACCACCGACATCGCCGCGTCGCTCAACCTCGGGCAGCTGCTCAAGGCGCAGAAGCTGGGCCGCGGCCCGCTCACGTCGAACGTCGCCGAGGCGGGCGCGTTCTTCGCCTCGCGCGACGACCTCGACCTGCCCGACCTCCAGTTCCACTTCGCCCCGACCGGCTTCTGGGACAACGGGCTGCACGAGCCGACCCGGCCCGCGCTGACGCTCGCCGCGACCCTGGTCGACGTCCAGAGCCGCGGCCACGTGCGGCTGCGGTCGGGCGACCCGTCGTGGAAGCCGGAGATCGAGGCGGCCTACCTCGACGACCGCGCCGACCTCGAGGCGCTCGCCGCCGGGGTGCGCCGTGCCTGTGAGATCCTCAAGGACGGACCGCTCGCCCGGTACGTCGAGGCCCCGTGGGAGCCGGCGTCGTTCGACCCCACCGAGGAGCAGGTCCACGCCTCGATCCACCGGCTCTGCCAGACGCTCTACCACCCGGTCGGCACCTGCGCGATGGGCAGCGGCGACGAGAGCGTCGTCGACCCGCAGCTGCGGGTGCGCGGGGTGGAGGGGCTGCGCGTCGCCGACGCCTCCGTCATGCCGGCCGTCCCGCGCGGCAACACCAACGCCCCCACGATCATGGTCGGCGAGAAGGCCGCCGACCTGCTGAAGGAGTCCCGGTGACCTCGACGTACGACCGCCACCCGTCCCCGCCGCCCACCTCGGCGTCCGTCCCCGCCGACGGCGTCGAGACCTTCGAGTCGCTCGACCCGGCCTCTGGTGACGTCGTCGGGGTGCACCCGGTCGCCAGCCCCGAGGACGTCGCCCTCGCGGTCGAGCGGGCCCGGGGCGCCGCCGACTGGTGGGGCGCCCTGAGCTTCGAGCGGCGCGCCGACGTCCTGCTCACCTGGCGCAGCGTCATCACCCGCCGCACCGCCCAGCTGGCCGAGCTGTCGCACCGCGAGACCGGCAAGCCGGTCGCCGACGCCCAGCTGGAGATCGCGCTCGCCGTCGACCACATCGCCTGGGCGGCCAAGCACGCGAAGAAGGTGCTCGGTCCCCGCCGGGTGTCCTCGGGCCTGGTCATGGCCAACCAGCGCTCGACGGTGGAGTACAAGCCGCTCGGCGTCGTGGGCGTCATCGGCCCCTGGAACTATCCGGTCTTCACGCCGATGGGCTCCATCGCCTACGCCCTCGCCGCCGGCAACGCGGTCGTCTTCAAGCCAAGCGAGCACACCCCGGGCATCGGCGTCTGGCTGGCCGACAAGCTCACCGAGGTCCTCGGCGGCATCCCTGTCCTGCAGACCGTCACCGGTCTCGGGGCCACGGGCGCGGCGCTGTGCACCTCGCGCATCGACAAGCTGGCGTTCACCGGCTCCACTGCCACGGGCAAGTTGGTCATGGCGGCGTGCGCCGAGCGCCTCACGCCGGTGGTCATCGAGGCCGGCGGCAAGGACGCGCTGATCGTCGACGAGGACGCCGACCTCGCCAAGGCCGCCGAGGCCGCCTTGTGGGGCGGCATGTCCAACGCCGGCCAGACCTGCATCGGCACCGAGCGCGTCTACGTGCACGAGAAGGTGTTCAGCGCATTCGTCTCCGAGATCGCGGAGCAGGCCCGGCAGGTGCGGGCCGGGAGCGACGCGGGCGCTCAGATCGGCCCGATCACCGTGCCGTCGCAGGTCGACATCATCCGCAGCCACGTGCAGGACGCCCTCGACCACGGGGCCACCGCCGTGGTCGGCGGGGCCGACGCCGTGGGCGAGCGGTTCGTGCAGCCGACCATCCTCACCCACGTGCCGGAGACCTCGAGCGCCATCACCGAGGAGACCTTCGGCCCGACCCTGGCCATCAACCCCGTGCGCGACATGGACGAGGCGGTGCGGCTCACCAACGCCGGGCGCTACGGTCTGGCGGGCGCGGTGTTCTCCAAGCGCAACGGCGTCGCGATCGCGCGTCGGATCCGCTCGGGCATGACCTCGGTCAACGGCATCATCAGCTTCGCCGGCGTGCCCGGTCTGCCGTTCGGCGGCGTCGGCGAGTCCGGCTTCGGGCGCATCCACGGCCCCGACGGGCTCAGGGAGTTCACCTACGCCAAGGCGATCACCAAGCAGCGCTACGCGCCACCGCTCAACCTCACGTCGTTCCGGCGGACGGCCAAGGACGAGAAGGCGCTCAACCTGGTGGTCACCCTGCTGCACGGCGGGAAGAAGACGCTGCGCCCCTGAGTCGGCTCCCGGGCGGGTACGGGTCGTCGTGGCCCACTACGTGCTCGACGTCAACGAGACGCTGTCCGACCTCGCGCCGATCGGCGGGGTGCTCGCCTCTCACGGAGCGCCGCCGGAGCTCGCCCGGACGTGGTTCGCGAGCCTGCTGCGCGACGGCTTCGCCCTCTCGCTGCAGCGGCGGGCGCCGGCCTTCCTCGACCTCGCCCGGGACGAGCTGCGCGCCGTGCTCCACGGGTGGGAGGGGTCGCAGCGGCTCGAGGGCGACGTGGAGAGCGTGGTCGGGGAGGTGGTCGAGGCGATGGGCGGCCTCGACGTGCACCCCGACGTCGTCCCCGGCGTCCGGGCGCTCACCGCCGCCGGCCACGCCGTCAGCACGCTGTCGAACGGCTCGGTGCTCTCGACGGAGGGCCTGCTCGAGCGTGCCGGGATCCGCGACGAGGTCACCGCGGTGCTCAGCGTCGAGGTCGGCCCGGTGTGGAAGCCGCACCCCGACGCCTACGCGATCGCGGTGCAGGAGCTGCGGACGCCGGCAGCCGGGCTGACCATGGTGGCGGTGCACCCGTGGGACCTCGACGGAGCCGCGACGGCCGGCCTGAGCACCGCCTGGCTCAACCGCGGTGGCACGCCCTGGCCGGCGTCGCTCACCGAGCCGGGGCTGACCGTGCACGCGCTGACGGACCTGGCGGACGGGGGCGGGGCGACGTCAGGACCGTGACGCTCCGAGACAGCCGCGCGTCGACGCGGTCACCCCTCAGACGATCCCTCTCCGCACCGCCCAGACCACCGCGGTGATGGGCTTCTCGACGCCCAGGCGCTGGCAGAGCTGCGAGAGTCGGTGGCCAGCCGCCGATCGACTCAGACCGAGCTGCGCCGCGGCCCGTTCGAGCGTTGCGCCGGTGGCCAACGCCCGGAGCAGCGCGGCTTCGTCCTCGCTGATCTCCACCGTCTCGTCTCCTCCTCTGGTCGTTCGCACGTGCACGAGAGCTGCACCCGGTGCGCGTCGCGGGCACTCCCACCCCCCGAAGGTGGGA
>Ga0325401_1005917_pt1 | contig 11781 bp, 13 predicted proteins | sample PopdelMetagenome_FD_205666 | JGI IMG/M metagenome (GOLD analysis project Ga0325401, IMG submission 205666) | Populus deltoides microbial communities from Bellville, Georgia, United States - Xylem-PdKOR-R2 | ecosystem: Host-associated > Plants > Phyllosphere > Stem > Wood/Secondary xylem | place...
TCGGCACCGTCGGCCCCGTCGGCCCCGAACAGCTCGGGCAGCCGCAGGTGGCGCGGCGCGAGCGGGTGGTTGGCGACCAGCGACTGGTCGGGCAGCTCCCACACCTCGCTGGCGACGATCGCCGAGGGCACCCCGCGGTGGTAGAGCAGCGAGGAGTCGGAGCTGAACCCCTCCTCGCCCATCAGCTCCTCGTAGCGCAGCGCGCCCGCCTCGTCGCGCAGCTGGGTGTGACGGTGGCGCGGGACCTCGCCGACCTGGCGGTAGTGCACTGCGGTCTCCGATCATCGAACGACGCTGTTCGCTATCCGGTCATGCTCGACTAGGGTCGGCAGGGTGTCAACGGACCCTCGCGACGGGCAGTCGACGGACCACCTGCCGTACGCCGCCACACCGGGCGGGCTCGTCGCGCGCTGGGGCACGGACGCGCTCGACCTGGCGGCCGCCGCCGGCGACCGGCCCGACCTCGCGCCGCTGGTGCGGGCGTCCAGCCTCGACCCGCTGCTCGCCGCCGGCCCGGACGCCTGGGCGCAGGTCCGCGCGTGGGCACGCTCGCTCGTCGGGACCGCTCCGCGGACCCCGGTCGACGCCCTCGAGCTGCTGCTGCCGTTCACCGTCGCCGACTACGTCGACTGCTACGCCTCCGAGGTGCACGCCAGCACGGTCAGCCGCGTGCTGCGCCCCGGCGCGCCGCCCCTGCACCCCAACTGGCGCCACCTGCCCGTCTCCTACCACGGCCGCGCCGGTTCGGTCGTCGTCTCGGGCACGCCGGTGCGCCGCCCCCGCGGCCAGGTGGTCGCCGACCCCGCCGGGCCCCCGACGTACGCCGCGACCGCGCGGCTCGACTTCGAGGCCGAGCTCGGCTGGGTCGTCGGCACCCCACTGCCGCGGGGCGAGACCCTGGCGCCCGCGGAGGCCGAGCGGCACGTGTTCGGCGTCGTCGGGCTCAACGACTGGTCGGCGCGCGACGTGCAGGCGTGGGAGACGGTGCCGCTCGGCCCCCACCTCGGCAAGTCGTTCGCGACGTCGGTCTCGGCCTGGGTGACGCCGATGGCCGCGCTGGGCGGGGCCCGGGTGCCGCTGCCGGGCCAGGACCCGCCTCCGCTGCCGCACCTCGCGGTCACCGAGCCCGCCGGCGTCGACCTCGACGTCGAGATCGAGGTCGACGGCGAGGTGGTGAGTCGGCCCCGGGCCCGCGACCTGTACTGGAGCCCCGGCCAGCTCATCGCCCACGTCACGAGCAACGGCGCCGGGCTGCGCACCGGTGACCTCGTCGCGTCGGGGACGATCTCGAGCGTCGGGGCGCCCGGGTGCCTGCTCGAGCGCGGCGACCCCGACGGCTACCTCGACGACGGCAGCGAGGTGGTGCTGCGCTACCGCGCCGGACCCGTCCTGCTCGGCGAGGTCCGCGGACGGGTGACCCCCGCGGTGGAGCCGGCGTGAGCGACGGCTCGCAGACCCTCGAGCGAGGCCTCGCCGTCCTGACCGAGCTGGGCCGCCACCCCGACGGCCTGACGACCGGCGAAGTGGCCGCCGCCTGCGGACTGCACCGCTCCATCGCGCACCGGCTCCTGGTCTCGCTGACCCGCACGGGCTTCACCGTGCGCGACGTCGGCGGCCGCCACCGGGTCGGTCCCAGCGCCCGGGCGGTCACCGGCGCGGGCCCCGGGCTGCGTGAGCTCGCCGAGCCGGTGCTGGACACCCTGGCCCGCGAGGTCGACGCGACCGCCTCGCTCGTCGAGGTCGTCGGCGACGCCGCGGTGACCGTGGTCGTCGCCGAGCCGCCCACCCACGGGCCCCGGTTCTCCTACCGCCTCGGCAACCGCGACCCCCTCGACCGCGGCGCCGGCGGGCTCGCCGCGCTCGCCTCAGGGCCGCCGCGACCGGGTGAGCCCGAGCGCGTCGACGGCGTCCGCGTCGCCGGCGTCGTGACGACGTGCGCCGAGCTGCACCCGGGCGCCTTCGGCATCGCGGCGCCGCTGCCCGGCTGGCCGGTGCGCGCGGCCCTCACGGTCGTGACGGCCCGGGAGGAGCTCACCCGCACCGCCGTCGAGCCCCTGCTGCGGGCGGCCGCCGCGCTGCGGCCGGGACCGGCCTGAGCGTCGCGGACGGGGCGAGGGCCCGCCCCCGCCGGACGGGGAGCCGACGGGGACGGACGTCTGCGGGCCCGAAGGCCTCGGACACCCTAGGGGGTGTCCGAGCGCCGCTCCGAATCGGACTCCTCACCCCTTCGGAGGAGGGCGCGCGTTACCTGTCAGGACCTACAGGACAGGGTCAGGACGGGCTCGGAACGCCCCTCGGACGCGCTCAGGAGGCGGTGAAGTCCGACGTGTGCCACCCCGTGGCGCCGTCGGGCAGGACGTCGCGCTCGGTGCCGTCCTGCACCGTCCCGTCGGCGTCGACGGCGCGCACGCGCACGGTGTGGTCGCCGGGCTCGACGTCGAGCGAGCCGGTCCACTGCACCCACGTGTCGACGTTCGGCACGCCGGCGAGCTCGGCCGGCGTCCAGGGACCGCCGTCGACGGAGAACTCGACCGCCGAGACGCCCGTGCCCTGCGCCCACGCCACCCCGCCGAACCGCACCTCGCCGGCGTCGACCTGCTCGCCCGAGCGGGGCACGTCGACGCGCGAGCTCTGCTTGACCGGGCCGCGCTCGCCCCAGCCGCGCTCGGTCCAGTACGCCGAGATGTCGGCGAAGCGGGTGACCTCGAGGTCCTCGACCCACTTGGTGGCCGAGACGTAGCCGTAGAGCCCCGGCACGATCGTGCGCACCGGGAAACCGTGCTCGATGGGCAGCGGGACGCCGTTCATCGCGACCGCGAGCATCGCGCCGCGGTCGTCGGTGAGCGCCTCGAGGGGGGTGCCGCACGTCCACCCGTCGTGGGAGGTCTGCAGCACCGCGTCGGCGCCGGCCTGCACACCGGCCTCCTCGAGCAGGTCGGCGACCCGCACGCCGCTCCACCAGGCGTTGCCGATCAGGTCGCCGCCGACGGGGTTGGAGACGCAGTTGAGCGTCACCCACTGCTCGGTGAACTCCCGGCGCAGCAGGTCGTCGTAGGTCAGCACCAGCTCGCGGTCGACCGCCCCGTGGATGCGCAGCGACCAGTCGGTCGGCTCGATCGTCGGCACGATGATCGCGGTGTGGATCAGGTAGAAGCGGTCGTTGCGGGTCGCCCACGGGGAGATGCCCTCGAGGTCGGTGCGCGCGCCGCGCGGCACCACCGGCTCGCTGACCTGGGGCAGCCGCAGCAGCCGACGCGTCTCCTCCACGTGGCGGCGCCCGCGACCGACCACGCGCCCGGCCACGGCCACCACCGCCCCGACCGCGGCGACGAGGCCCGCCCGGACGAGGAAGGCGCGCCGCGCGTGGCCCGCGATCGCGTCGTGCGCCGGGTCGTGTGCCGGGTCGTGAATCTGGTCGCTCTCAGCACCGTCCGGCGCGGCGCGCTCGGCGCGGCGCAGCGGGCCGACGAGCAGGGCGAGCACGGCCAGCCAGGTGACGAAGCCGATGACGACCGGCACGCCGTCGGTGGTGGTGGCGCCGCGCTGCAGCGACACGGCCAGGGCGCCCACGCCGGCGAGCGCCGCGAAGACCAGCACCGCGGCCCACCACGACCGGCGGGCGAGCCGGCCCGCCCAGGCGCAGACGAGCGCGAGGAAGCCGAAGATCCCGAGGATGAGCAGAGGCTTGTCGAGCTGGCCGACGAGTCCGATGAGGTACTCCGCCAGCCACCCCGGCGTGATCCGGATGACGAGCTCTGCGACCGCCACGACCGGCGACTCGCGGATGGTGAGCAGCATCGCCGCGACGTAGCTCGTCGCGAGCCCGGCGGCCCCGGCGACGATGCCGGCGATCGACCACGCGCCGCGCGACGACCTCATCCCCCGATTCTCCCCCACCGGGCTCCGCGGGCCCACTCGGCGGCATGATGCTCGACGTGAGCGACGAGACCACCCAGCTCCTGCCCAGGGTCGGCACCGGCGTCGACGTCCACCGCTTCGCAGCACCCGGCAGCGGGGTGCCGATGCGGCTGGCCTGCCTCGACTGGCCCGAGGAGGACGCCGGTCTCGAGGGTCACTCCGACGCCGACGTCGCCGCCCACGCGGTCTGCGACGCGGTGCTCGCCGCCGCGGGGCTGGGCGACCTCGGCTCCAACTTCGGCACCTCCGAGCCGCAGTGGGCGGGGGCCCCCGGCTCCGCCCTGCTGGAGGAGACGGCCCGCCGCATCGCCGACGCGGGGTTCCGCGTCGGCAACGTCTCGGTGCAGGTGATCGGCAACCGGCCCCGCCTCGGCCCGCGCCGCGCCGAGGCCGAGGCCGCCCTGTCGGCGGCGCTCGGCGCGCCCGTCAGCCTCTCCGCGACCACCACCGACGGCCTCGGTCTCACCGGCCGCGGCGAGGGTGTCGCCGCCGTGGCGACGGCCCTCGTGGCGCCGATCGACTGAGGGCCGTTCAGTCGGTCGCGTCGACCAGAGTCCGCGCGAAGGCAGCGAGGGAGACCCGATCGGCAGTCACGACGACGCTCGTGGGCCCGACCAGGCCTGAGGCCACGGCGACCGCGGGGTCGCGACGGCTCTGGTAGGTGTCCCAGGTGCCGAGTGGCCCGAGGTCGATCCGCCCGTCCGGAGGTGTGCCCGAGCCCATCGCGCTGCGGACGTCGGCGAAGTATGCCGACGGCGCGTCGACGAGGGCCTGCCGCAGGGACACCTCGCGACCGTCGGCGTCCGTGACATCCACGAACCACGTGCCCCGTCCCTCGATGCCGTAGCCCACCCGATCGAGAGCCCACCCCGGTGGCAGCGAGCCCGGCACCAGCAGGGGGAAGCCGTCGACGACCGCTGCCTCCGTCGCGGCCTCGACCGTGGTCACGCCCGCGGCCGGTGCGGTGGGCGCCCCCGACGGGTCCGAGGTGGCCGTGGTCAGCGCTGACGGCGACGCAGTGGAGCCGGGTCGGGCGCCTGACGAGCCGCTCGAACTGCAGCCGGCAGTGGTCGCGACGACCAGGACGCTCACCAGCGCAGCCCGCACTCCCACCACTGCCCGCACCCGGGCAACGTACTGACCGAGGGCGAGGCATCGCACCCCTGCGACTCGTCCGACAGTCGTGCCGGCGCGGATCGTCAGGCGGCGACGCTCTTGCGGTGGCCGACCATGACGACGCCCTCGACGATCTTGATGTCGTAGGCCGCGACCGAGACGTGGGGGTCGTCCAGGCAGCGCCCGGTGCGCAGGTCGAAGCCGTGCTTGTGCACGGGCGAGGCGACGAACGGGACACCGTCGACGGTGCCGACGATGCCCTTGGCGAGCACGGTGTGGCGGTCGAACGGGTCGTGGTTGGCCAGGGCCAGCACGGTCTCGGCGTCGACGCGGAACAGCGCCACCGCCTGCCCGTGCACGAGCGCGGCGACCCCGCGCTCGATCTCCAGCTCGGCCAGGCGGCAGACCGGCTGCCAGTCGACGGGGTCGTGGCGGGGGCTCACCTCGGCGAACCTAGGCAGGGCGTGTTCGCAGCCTGTTACCGCGCGCACGCCGCGTGCTACGAGTGTGTGAACAACGGCGGGCCGTCCGTGCGCCGATGCCCTAGCCTCGGCCCGTGAGTGCTGCCGTCGTCGTCCTGGCCGCCGGAGCCGGGAGCCGGGTCGGGGCCTCGCGCAACAAGGTCCTGCTCCCGCTCGGCGACACCAGCGTCCTGGGCCACAGCGTGCGGGCCGCCCTCGCCGTCGAGCAGGTGACCCGCCTGGTGCTGGTCGCCCGACCCGGCGAGGAGGACGCCGTCCGCGAGAGCGTCACCCCCCTGCTCGGGGAGGACGGTGCCCTGCTCGTCACCGGCGGGGAGACCCGGCACGCCTCGGAGTGGCGGGCCCTGCAGGCGCTCGTGCCCGACGTCGAGGCCGGCGAGGTCGACGTGGTCGCGATCCACGACGGCGCGCGCCCGTTCGCCTCCCCCGCGCTCTTCGACGCCGTGCTCGACGCCGCCCGCGAGCACGGCGGGGCGATCCCGGTGACCGGGCTGCCCGGGCTCGTCACGGCCGACCTGCGCGCCGGAGTCGAGCGGGTCGTCGGGGTGCAGACGCCCCAGGCGTTCCGCGCCGGGCCACTCGTGGCGGCGTACCGCCAGGCGGGCGAGGACGGCTTCGAGGGCACCGACACCGCCTCGTGCCTCGAGCGCTACGCCGACCTGGCCGACCTCGCCGACCTGCGCATCCACGCGGTGACCAGCTCGCCGCGCAACCTCAAGATCACGTTCCCAGAGGACGTCGCGGTCGCCGCGGAGCTCTTGTGAGCGCCTCGAGCAGGCGTACGTCGTCCGGCCCGGCCACGCGACGGGCCTCGGCCGGCGCCTCGCGCACCGCCACCGGGAAGCGCTGGGCGAGCTCGGTCGCGAGCTGCGGCAGGTCGGTGGTGGGCAGTCCGTCGAGGGCCGCCACCACCGCGGCCGGCAGCACGACCGGCGAGACCACCTGACGCAGCGAGGCACGGTCGACGGTCGCGCCGAGCTCGTCGCCCTCCGGCGTCTCGACCAGCGCCTTGACCGTGTCGGTCACGGGCCGCACCCCGACGACGACGGCGCCGTGCTCCTCGGCCTGCTCGACGCAGTCGACGACGAAGGCCGGCGGGGTCAGCGGGCACAGCGCGTCGTGCAGCACGACGGGACGGCCGTCGTCGACGAGCGCCTCCCACGACGTGCCGAGGTCGACGACCTGCACGCCGGCCTCACCCAGCGCCCAGGCGGCGCAGGCGACCAGCGGCTCGCCGTGGACCAGCGCGAAGGGCAGCGACCCGCGACCGGTCTCCAGGACCGCCCCCAACGCATCGACCCGCCGGAGGAACTCCTCCGGCGGGTCGATGAGTGGATCGCTGTGGGTGCCGCTCAGGAGGCGAGCACCTCGTCGAGGGTGGCCTCGGCCTTGTCCTCGTTGGTGTGCTCGGCGAGCGCCAGCTCGGAGACGAGGATCTGGCGGGCCTTGGCGAGCATCCGCTTCTCGCCGGCGGAGAGGCCGCGGTCACGCTCGCGGCGCCACAGGTCGCGCACGACCTCGGCGACCTTCATGACGTCGCCGCTGTGCAGCTTCTCCAGGTTGGCCTTGTAACGACGCGACCAGTTGGTCGGCTCCTCCACGTGCTCAGCACGCAGGACGTCGAACACGCGGTCCAGGCCCTCCTTGTCCACGACGTCGCGGACCCCGACCAGGTCGAGGTTGCACGCAGGGACCCGGACGACCAGGTCCTGCTGTGCGACGATGCGGAGGACGAGGTACTGCCGGTCCTCCCCCTTGATCTTCCGCATCTCGATGTCCTCGATGACTGCGGCCCCATGGTTCGGGTAGACGACCGTTTCGCCGACGGTGAAAGTCATATGTGAAGTTCCCCTTCCTAGGTGACTAGCCTAACACGACAGCGGCCGGATGAGGAGCGCGTTTGCGCAGGTCAGAGGCCTAGTGGGGGCTTGACAAAGGTCCGCGAGACGTGCCTGCGAGGCCCCGGTGAGCCCCCGTCGTCTCAGGTTCCTCTCACCTGGGGCAGGCAGCGTGACCGCCGCTCGGTGCGTGCGAATCCGCAGGTCACCCCGCATCTCGGCGCCCTCGCGAGGGTTGGACCGGGCCGTCGTGGTCGATACTCCCCGACATGGCGACCACCCCTCGCTGGCGCGACCGGCTCCGACGTCGCGCCGACGCCCCCGTCGAGACCGATCCCACACCCGCGGCGGCGTCCGGCGGCCCGTCCGGGAGCCCCTCTGAGGGCACGCCCGAGGGTCCGTCAGACAGCAGCACTGAGGGCACGTCGTACGCCGCTCGCCGGGCGCGCCAGGCCGAGCGCGACGCGGCCCGCGAGACGCCCGCGGACGAGCAGCGCACCACGACGCTCGTGGCGGAGCCGGACCCCGACCGGGCCCGTGGGGACGAGCCGCCGGACACCGGAGCAACCGGGGACACCGCGGAGCCCGACGAGCCGCCGTTCCGCCTCGGAGACCTGCTGCCGTTCCTCCTCCTGCGCAGCGCGCACCCGCGCCAGGCGGTGCTCACCGCGGCGGGCCTGACCGTCGCGGCCGCTCTCGCCGGGCGGCCCGGACGCGAGCTGGTGCTGGTGCTGGTCACCGTGCTGGTGGGCCAGGCGCTGCTCGGCTGGGTCAACGACCTCGTCGACCGCGAGCGCGACGCCCGCCACGCCACCCCCGGCAAGCCGGTGGCCGACGGGCGCCTCGACCCGGGCACGCTGTGGTTCGGCTGCGGGGTCGCCGTGCTGGTCCTCGTGCCGCTCGCCATCGCCAACGGGCTCTACGCCGGCGTCGCCTACCTCGCCTCGGTCGCGATCGCCGCCGTCGGCCAGTGGCCCCGGCTGCGGCGCGGGGTGCTGTCGTGGGTGCCGTGGGCCGCGGCGTTCGCCCTCTACCCGGCGTTCCTCTCCTACGGCGGCTGGGGCGGCCAGGAGCGCGGTGCCCCGCCGGAGGTGCTGGTGACGGTGCTCGCCGCGGTCGTCGGGATCGGCGTGCACCTGCTCACCGCGCTGTGGGGGCTGGTGGCCGACAACGAGGACGGCTGGCGCTACCTGCCGCTGCGGCTCGGGGTGCGCATCGGCGCCGCCAAGCTGCTCTGGGTCGGCGTCGCGTGGGTGGCCCTCGCGCTCCTCGCGACGGCGTACGCCGCGAGCGTCGTCGGACTGTCCCAGGCGCCGCTCTAGGCAGCGGGGTTGTCCACTAAGGTTCGACCATGCAGTCTCGACGCCCGCTCCGGCTCGTCGCGGGAGCCCTCGTCCTCGCCGCGCCAGTGCTGACCTCCTGTGGCTTCGAGAAGGCCACCGACCAGGTCTACGTCCCCGCCGCGCAGACCAACGACCGCAGCAGCGCCGACATCGACGTGCTCGCCGGCAGCGTCGTCGCCGCGCAGCCCAACTCCGGCACCGTCGTCGCCACCTTCGTCAGCAAGACCCTCGAGGACCTCTCGCTGGAGTCGGTCGAGGGCGCGGGCGAGAGCTCCGACCTCGTGATCGGACCGGTCGAGAGCCCGATCGACATCCCGCCGCGCGGCCACGTCAACCTCGCCGACGACGCTCCCGGCATCACCGTGCAGGGCGACTTCGGCGCCGGCGACTTCGTCGACCTGGCCTTCACCTTCAGCAACGGCGAGACCATCACCTTCGGCGTCCCCGTGCTCTTCGGCTGCCAGGAGTGGGAGGGCCTCGACACCTCGGTCGAGGAGGAGGACAGCGCCTCCGCGTCGCCGTCCGCCACCCCGGGCGCCACCGCGCCCGCCTCCCCCTCGGCGTCCGCGACCGAGGCGTCGGCCGACGTCCCGGAGCCGGGCGAGCCCTACAACTGCGAGACCGTGCTCGAGGAGACCGGGGACGCCTCCGCGTCGCCGTCCGACGCACCCACCCTGACCGGCGAAGAGGCGGAGTGAGCGGCGCCGTGACCCACACCCTGATCCTGCTCCGCCACGGCGAGAGCGTCTGGAACGCCAAGAACCTCTTCACCGGCTGGGTCGACGTCCCGCTGTCCGACAAGGGCCGCGAGGAGGCCGCCCGCGGCGGCGAGCAGCTGCGCGACGCCGGGCTCGCCCCCGACGTCCTGCACACCTCGCTGCTGCGCCGCGCGATCACCACCGCCTCCATCGCCCTCGACGTGGCCGACCGCCACTGGATCCCGGTGCGCCGCTCGTGGCGCCTCAACGAACGCCACTACGGCGACCTGCAGGGCAAGGACAAGAAGCAGACCCTCGAGGAGTACGGCGAGGAGCAGTTCATGCTCTGGCGCCGCTCGTTCGACACCCCGCCGCCGCCGATCTCCTCCGACAACGAGTACTCCCAGGCCGGCCTCCCGCAGTACGCCGACCTCGGTGACGACCTGCCGCGGACCGAGTGCCTGAAGGACGTCATCACCCGGTTCCTGCCGTACTGGGAGTCCACGATCGTGCCCGACCTCCAGGCCGGCCACACCGTGCTCGTCGCCGCCCACGGCAACAGCCTCCGCGCACTCGTCAAGCACCTCGACGGCATCAGCGACGACGACATCGCCGGCCTCAACATCCCCACCGGCATGCCGCTCGTCTACGAGCTCGACGACTCCCTGGCCCCCACCGTCCCCGGTGGCCGCTACCTCGACCCCGACGCCGCAGCCGCCGCGGCCGCCGCCGTCGCCAACCAGGGCCGCTGACCCCTCCCGGGTCCGCGCTCAGCCCCTCGCCGGCGGTAGTCACCGACGTTCGGTCGGTAGTCACCGACGTTTCGAGGCCTGAGAGATGTCTCAGACCCCTGGAACGTCGGTGAGTACCGACCGGTACCGGACGGCACCCCAGCCCCCGGTCGGCCTTCAGCTCGCGCGGTAGCGCAGCAGTCGGTCCCGCTGCTCCGCACTGAGCGCACGGCGAGCGGCGACGGTGTCCGTGCCGACCCACCAGCGCGGAGGCTCGACGGTCCACGCCCGCGGCTCGCCCCGCCGGGCCAACCCACGGGCGCGGGCCTGGACGATGCGCGGCACCACCGTCGTCCCGGGCGATGCGAGGTCGGCGGCGACCATCGTGACGTGCTCGAGACCGAGCCCGCGGTAGGCCGCCTCCTTGTCGACGTCCTTGCCGCGGCGGTGCTGGTCGAGGTGCACGATCCCGTCGTACTCGCCGACGAGCCCGGCGTGCACGTCGAGCAGGTCGGGCGTGCCCACGTGTCGCCCGGCGAGGTCGAAGACGGGCCGGTTGCACAGCGGCGGCGGCAGGCCCGCATCGAGCGTCCACACCAGGCGCATGACGGTCTCCATCGCCGACCAGCTGTTCTCCTCGCACATCGCGACGGCCGCGCGACACTTCGCGACACCGGTCCAGCCGTTCAGCGTATCGACGTACGCCGCCACCTCGTCAGCCGAGACCACGTCGTCCATCAGGGCCATGTCGAGGAGCACCGTCGCCCGCCGCTCGTCGGAGCAGTACCTCATCTCGAAGCACACCGCTCGGACCGCCGTGGTCGTGGTGAGGCCGCGGACGGTGGTGAGGTCGCGGGGCGGCAGCCGCTCGGCGCTGACCGCGATCCCGGGCTGCGGCCTGATCTCGGTCCGCATGATCGACAGCGTGACGGGCTCCAGCGCCCCGAGCCGGTCGCGGCCGTCGAACCAGGTCGCCCCCGCCCACCGCAGCGCCGCCCACCCCGTCACTCCGCCGTACGCCGCCGGCAGGCACGTCGCCGCCTCGACGATCCGCTGCTCGGGGACCTCGGAGTCGACGCAGGACGGGACGTAGAGGCCACGGCTGACCCGCCGCCACGCACGGGTGCGGGCCTGGTCGGCGGTCGGTCCGGACTTCCCCTCGGGGTCGGTGCGCACGGGCACGACCACGCGCGCACGCTCGCTCCAGGGGGTCACCCCTCCAGCGTGGTGCGCGACGCATCTCGGCGCGAGCCGCTCTCCACAGCCCCGGGCGGACCGCCGGGCTGGCGGTAGTCACCGACGTTCCGGGGGTCTGAGACACCTCTCAGGGCCCCGAAACGTCTGTGACTACCGACCGAACGTCGGTGACTACCGCCCGGACCCGGCCACAGACGCGCGCGAGGGAGACGAAGAGGGGTCAGGCGCGGACGGCGGGGACCGGCTTCTCGCCGGTGACGACGAAGACGACGCGGTTGGCGACGGAGACGGCGTGGTCGGCGATGCGCTCGTAGTAGCGGCCGAGGAGGGCCACGTCGACGGCGGCCTCGACACCCTGGGACCAGTCGTCGGAGAGCAGCTCGGCGAAGGAGCGGCGACGCAGCTGGTCCATCTCCTCGTCGTCGCGGCCGAGCGCGATCGCGGCGCTGACGTCGCGG
>Ga0325401_1005918_pt1 | contig 11779 bp, 9 predicted proteins | sample PopdelMetagenome_FD_205666 | JGI IMG/M metagenome (GOLD analysis project Ga0325401, IMG submission 205666) | Populus deltoides microbial communities from Bellville, Georgia, United States - Xylem-PdKOR-R2 | ecosystem: Host-associated > Plants > Phyllosphere > Stem > Wood/Secondary xylem | place...
CTCTCCATCAGTATCGAACACCTAGTCTGAGGAGTTCATTGCGTTGAAACAACAATATCAACAACTCTCGACGAATTATGATGAGCTCCGTCAAATAGTCATGGAGATGAGATCAAAGATGGGTGACAATACTTGTGCAGCTTCTTTTTGGCCGTATGGTCCCGGGAACAACCAGCCTCCTCCTCCTCCTCCGCCTCCTCCTCCAGCTCCGCCGCTATTCTAGTTTAATTTTGTTTTTTAAACACATTAAATTTGTAATGAATATTATTACTTTTACATTTTTAATGTTTAATGCATTTTTATTTGTTTATCAAGGTTTTTTTACAATTAATAAATTATTATTTTTTTAATATTTTAAATAAGTACCGACGGATATACCGACGGATAATATCCGTCGGCATTTAACAGAGAGTTGCAAAAAAATTACGTGATTTTGCCACATTCACCGACGGATTGCCGACGGATACTATCCGTCGGTGATTTCATACCGACGGCATTACCGACGAATATTATCCGTCGGTAATTCACAGAGAGTTGCAACAAAAATTACAAGCCATGCCATCCTTACCGACAGGTTTTCCGTCGGTAATGCCGTCGGTAATTACCCTTGAAATTACCGACGGAGGTATTCCGTCGGTAATGTTCCCGCGGGAAACTTTTTTTTGGCACGCGCGTATCCGTCGGTATTTCCGTCGGTGGGTGGTTTTTTTTATTTGCGACAGAATTAGCGACGGAAATGGGATTTACCGACGACTGTTGTACCGACGGACGTGATCCGTCGGTGACTCTGTCGGTATTATTTTTACCGACGGAGTTCATTGCTGTCACCGACAGAATTAGTCCGTCGGCAAAACTGTATAATGTTGTAGTGAATAAAGTTCTGTTTGTAATGATAAGAATAATTTGCAGAAGCCACAAGCTGCTGAGTTGAAGATTCCAAACGCCGCAGGTAACTGTCATGCCCCTCAAGAATATCGTGAAGCTCATCGAAGGTTAGAGATATTTCCCATGCTCGAATCGGTGTAGCTGCATCAAGAAAAAAAAAATTCCTTTTGTATCTTCTCATTTTCTTGGCATGCGCGCAGCTGCATCAAGAAAAAAACGTTTCGGATGCGGAAAATATAGATAAAGGTTGAAAATAGAAGCGGAAAAAAAAATCCCAAATATCGACAAACATCACAGAGAAGCTTGATATCGTGTGAATACCATGTGGATATTATTTGAACGGCAAAACTGGGATCCGTAAAAATTAGATGATAGTAACAAGAAAATAAAAATTAGTTTGAATATATCCAAGTAAATATTCTTAATAAAAAAAAACACAAAAAAATAAAATATATTTTTAATAAATATAAAAGATGAATAAATTAGAGAACAAGAAAGAGAAATAGAATCTCTTTGTAAGAACTTCTAAAAATTTAATTACAATTTAGAATTTCTTCCTTAAAATTATTCAAAATATACAATGCTAGGTTTTCATATATAATTAAAGAGTCTCTCCTGAATCAGATAATAAAAATATTGTATAACTCTTTTGTATGAATTGTAAATCCAGGGACTGCTTTGGTCCCTGACTTGATTTGAATATATTATTTTATTAGTCCAATTATAGGTTGACTACTCTACTATTATTGCCTTGCATTGACTAGAAATTTCACTCGAAATTTACATGGGACTGTTTTCCTGGTGCTTTTTACTGTATATGAATTGAAGAACTATCATTGGCTGACTTCCTTTACAATTTGCAAGAAAGCTAAAGAATTAGAGTTTTTCAATTTTTAAAATAAATAATCTTCTCTAACATAACAAGTTTTTTTTAATTATACTTATAAAATTAATTAAATCTCGGGATAATAAGATAAATTGCTAAGTATTTGCTAAACATATCTGTTTGATATTTTTCTGACTCTTACTATTTTACATATTCCCGCAATAAATAAAGCCAGCAAAGGCAGATGTGTGTGTCTATATATGAACACCCCATTTCTCCGATTCAATAACTTCAGTTGCAATAATTTCTCTCTCCGATTGCTGCAATTTCATAGCTAACTCTTTGTTATACAGAGGTATAGCTAACTCTTCTTTGCTTCTTTCTTGTTTTAATTTCATGTCTTTACCAATAACAATAATGTGAAAGCTTTGTTTGTTTCATGTTTAACTTCAGTTGCTATTTTTATGCTCTCTCATTATTAAGCTTAAATTGCTGTATTATCTTCGATGATCACTTCACATGTATCAGCAATTGCTAATTGATTGTTCTTTAATTTCTGCAGCTGCCATGACAGAGCCAGAGTCTTCTCACTCTAGACCAGAAGGGGCCTATGATGTCTTCTTGAGTTTTAGAGGAGAAGATACTCGCAAGACGTTTACTGATCATCTATATGCTGCCTTAGATCAAGCAGGAATCCACACTTTTCGAGATGATGATGAACTTCCTAGAGGGGAAGAAATCTCCGAGCATCTTCTCAAGGCAATTCGAGAATCAAAGATATCCATAGTTGTCTTCTCAAAAGGATATGCTTCTTCTAGATGGTGTCTCAATGAACTTGTAGAGATTCTGAAGTGCAAAAGGAAGAAAACTGGTCAGATTGTTCTTCCTATATTCTATGACATTGATCCTTCAGATGTGAGAAAACAGACTGGCAGTTTTGCAGAGGCATTTAATAAGCATGAAGAGCGTTTTGAAGAGAAGTTGGTGAAGGAGTGGAGAAAAGCTCTTGAGGATGCCGGAAACCTATCTGGATGGAATCTCAATGATATGGAAAATGGGTATTCCTTTTTTCTCTAAGATTCACTTGCACATGTTTACGGAGTAATTTTACATTACATTAATTTTTCAATGTGAAATAATAAAATATTTCTTTCTATGAGCAGGCATGAAGCAAAATTTATCAAAGGGATTATCAAGGATGTGTTGAATAAATTACGTCGCGAGTGCTTATATGTTCCTGAGCACCTGGTAGGTATGGATCTTGCTCACGATATTTATGACTTTCTAAGTACTGCAACAGATGATGTACGCATTGTGGGCATACATGGGATGCCAGGAATAGGAAAGACAACTATAGCAAAAGTTGTATTTAATCAACTCTGCTATAGATACGAGGGAAGCTGTTTTCTTTCGAATATCAAGGAAACATCAAAACCATTCAATGGTCTGGCTCTTTTACAAAAGCAACTTCTTCATGATATTTTAAAACAAGATGTTGCTAACATCAATTGTGTCGATAGAGGAAAGGTTATGATCAAAGATCGACTTTGTCGCAAAAGAGTTCTTGTTGTTGCTGATGATGTGGCTCATCTGGAACAGCTGAATGCATTGATGGGAGAGCGAAGTTGGTTTGGTCCCGGAAGTATGATAATTATTACAACAAGAGATTCAAATCTACTTCGTGAAGCAGATCAAACATATCAGATCGAAGAATTGAAACCAGACGAGTCCCTTCAGCTTTTCAGCAGGCATGCCTTTAAGGACTCCAAGCCAGCAAAAGATTATATTGAGCTTTCGAAGAAAGCCGTTGGTTACTGTGGAGGACTTCCTTTAGCTCTTGAGGTTATAGGAGCTCTTCTGTACGGGAAAAACAGAGGTAGATGGGAAAGTGAAATTGACAACTTGAGCAGAATTCCAAACCAAGATATTCAAGGAAAGCTTCTAATAAGTTATCACGCACTCGATGGTGAACTACAAAGAGCATTCCTTGATATTGCATGCTTCTTTATTGGTATAGAGAAAGAATACGTCGCAAAAGTGCTAGGAGCCCGTTGCCGTCCCAATCCAGAAGTTGTTTTGGAAACTCTCCGTGAAAGGTCTCTGATTCAATTTCATGAAAGGCAGTTATTTGGAAGGACGGTAACCATGCATGATCTATTACGAGACATGGGAAGGGAGGTCGTCCGTGAATCGTCTCCCTTGCATCTTGGAAAAAGGACCAGAATTTGGAATCAAGAGGATGCATGGAATGTACTTGAGCAGCAGAAGGTAAGAGCTCAATGCATACATGAAAGCGTAGTCATGCGTATTTTCTAGTCAAACTTATTACAAATAATGGAATGAAAGTTGTATTGATTTTTTATTTAGGGTACGGATGTTGTAGAGGGTCTTGCACTGGATGTCAGAGCATCAGAAGCTAAATCACTTAGCGCAGGATCATTTGCAAAAATGAAATGTTTAAATTTACTCCAAATCAACGGAGCACATCTCACCGGATCCTTCAAACTGCTTTCTAAAGTGTTGATGTGGATTTGTTGGCTTCAATGTCCTTTGAAATATTTTCCATCTGATTTTACCTTGGACAATCTAGTTGTTCTTGATATGCAGTACAGTAACCTTAAAGAACTATGGAAGGGAAAAAAGGTGAGAAACATGTTGCAATCCCCAAAATTTCTCCAGTATGTAATTTATATTTACATGTTACGACTTCTTATGATTAATTTTTATTATTTTGCTCTCTATTATACAGGATCTCAAAAGGCTAAAAATTTTTAATCTCAGTCATTCTCAGCACCTTATTAAAACACCAAACTTGCACAGTTCAAATCTAGAGAAACTAATTCTGAAAGGTTGCTCGAGTTTAGTTGAGGTGCATCAATCTATTGGAAATTCGACGAGCCTCGTTTTCTTGAATCTAGAGGGATGTTGGAGTCTGAAGACTCTCCCTGAAAGCATTGGTAATGTAAAGTCTCTCGAAACTCTGAATATTTCTGGGTGTTCACAACTTGAGAAATTACCAGAACACATGGGTGATATGGAATCCTTAACTGACCTGCTAGCCGATGGGATTAAAACTAAGCAATTTTTCTCTTCAATTGTACAATTAAAGTATGTCAGAAGGTTATCATTGCATGGATGCAGTCCGGCTCCACCAAGTTGTTCTTTGATTTCAGCAGGTGTTTCAAATTTGAAACGTTGGCTGCCAACATCTTTCACTGAATGGAGATTAGTGAAACGTCTTAAGCTTTCTGATGGTGGTTTGTCTGATCGCGCAACTAACTGTGTTGATTTCGGTGATTTGTCCGCTCTAGAAGAATTAGATCTAAGAGGAAACAAATTCTCTAGCTTGCCTTCTGGGATCGGCTTCCTTCCCAAGCTAGGGATCTTGGCAGTCAGTGCTTGCGACAATCTTGTATCAATTCCAGATCTTCCCTCAAGTTTATGGTTTTTGGGTGCATCTAATTGCAAATCATTGGAAAGAGTAAGAATACCAATCCAGTCAAAAAAAGAACTACGTATAAATCTACATGGAAGTCATTCGTTAGAAGAGATTCAGGGCATCGAAGGTCTAAGTAATAGTATCTGGAGTTTAGAAGTTGATACGACCAGCGGGCATTCACCAAATAAATTACAGAAGAGCGTTGTTGAGGTACCATTTCTTTCAGTCTCTTTTGCACAAGAAGAAACACACAATTGGCATATACATTGATTAATGTCTAAAATCTCAGCATTCCTTGAAATCAATATGTATACAGGCAATTATTATTATTATTATTTTATTTAAAAAAATAAATATCATGTTTAATAATATTTTTATTTTTCTTATTGAATCTAAAAAATTAAATATTATCTTTAATAATATTTTTTATTAAATATTTAAAGTCTGATTGGTTTTATTTTTTGTTTCTTGATTTTATGATAATATATTTATACAGGCAATGTGCAACAGTACTGGTCACGGGTATTGTATTTCCTACTTTCCTGGTGAGATGCCAAATTGGATGAGCTACAGTGGAGAAGGATGCTTATTGTCATTCCATATACCTCCAGTCTTCCAAGGCTTAGTTCTTTGGTTTGTCTATCGACCACTTGCGACGGATGTTCGTTATTGCTTAATGACTCGCATTATTATTATTATAAGAAATAAAAGCAATGGTATTCAATTGCTTGAAGATGAACGAACACCAGAAATTATGATACAAAGAACTGGGGGATGGATAAGATACATAAGTAGAAGTGAAATGACAATGGAAGATTACTGTGGAGATGACGAATTGGAACTATACATACATACAGAGCGAACAGGGTTTGATATGCGCAACGGTCATTCATTGAAGCCCGTACAGTGGAGGTGCGCAAGGGTTAAAGAATGTGGGGTCCATGTGATCGCAGGGAAGTCAGATTCATTTGAAGAATCGGAAGTGGAAAGAGATACAGTGATGCCTTCCCAACCGCTGTATCATCTGCTTCCTCATCCTCATTGTGGTTCAATTACAGTGTCTACACCTAAGCAATGGAGTGACTTTTTATTTGCGAAGCTGCAAGAACATAGTCTCGATTTATGGCTTCATGGTAAGAACATATATTTCCTTTAGTTATTTTTATTCTATTCTATATAATTTATGAGATTAAATATTATCTTTAATTATTTCATTATTATTATTTAATCTAAAAAATTGAATATCATCTTTAATAAAAACAAATATTAAATATTTAAGGCTTTTTGGTAAGAATACATATTAGTTATTTTTTTTATTCTATTTAATTTAAGAGATTAAATATTATCTTTAATAATGTTTTTATTAAATATTTAAAGTCTGATTGGTTTATTTTTTATTTCTTGATTTTATGATAATTTTTTTATTTAATTTTAAAAAATAAATATTATCTTTAATAATTAGATCTATCGAATATCACTCAAAAAATAAATTATATCTTTAATAATTATTTTTTGGAAAACAAAAATCCAACAATCACTAACATATTTTATTAAAATCACTTTAGTTTATTTAGGAAATATTGAAAACTGATTATTTTTTTTACATTAAAATAAAAAATTGAATAATGTTTTTATATTTTATTTCAAATTCAGTATTTTAAAACAAAAATGAAAACAATATGATATTAACCTTTTTTTATTATAAAGTAAGTTTCTTAATTAAAAGTGAAGGGGATTTGTTTGAAATAACAAAATTCATATATAATCATACACGGTTAACTTTATTTCCAAACTTGAAAGTTCTACTGAATTTGATGTTTTATAGGTATGAAGGACCTGGATGGATGAGATGGCACAAGATTATTTTACATAGAAATACTTGAAGTTACTCCAAATTAGTAACTTGGAAGTTTTATTGAATACTCTTTCAAATCTTTTCCATCCGCTCTTATTCTGGATAACCCAGTTGTTAATTATTATCCATGATGTAATTTATATTTTCAAGTTATAAATTTTGATGAATATTGTTTCATGTTTTTGTTAGTTAGAAATAAATTGGTTTTCTAGGAAGAGATTACATGGCTTACTCAAAGAAAAAAGAGCAAAAGGAAACAACCCCCACCCCATCTTTTTGTTCCCTTCCCCTTCTTTACATGGCTTACTCAAAGAAAAAAGCAAACACCCCATTCGATTTTCATTCAGTATGAGAGTGAGAAAGAGAGATGCCAAGGGGGTCCTTGAATATTTTCTTCTTTTTTGCCTCGCTCACTGGGGCAAACCATCTTTTTCAAAATTTTGAATAGCATGCCATCAAAAAGAATTTTGTTCAATCCCAATCCCACGTTGTCTGTAGAAGTATTTACTTTTGACTGTACACTTTGTTATTTTCCAATCCCTCCCCAGTTCTGCAACCATTTCTCTACTTTCTATTCTCTTGGCTTGCTAGAAACTAAAGAAAACACATTGCTCTAGTTGCCTGCCTTCACTCTTCAGATTGCTCAACAAATCCCTTGAGACCTTCTCCATAGTCAACACATCACATAATGGCTACTCTAAAAAATTTAGCCATAAGCATTGAACACCTTAAGCAATCAACGTGCCTTCCTTCACAATATGCATCACCCATAAATCTTTCTTTTGGGATGTCGCCGGGAGTTAATTTCTGAGTGTAAAAATTATGTGTAAAATTTCCATTCTTTCCTTCCATCCATTACTTGTCCTCTATGAAGATTCTATGTATGAAATCTCGGAATCTTTTCGAGTATAACTTGGGATCAACAGCTGAGATAGACGTGGGATCCGCTTGTAAGGACTTGTATGCATGCTCTAGTTTTTTGCTGATATCATAATCTTGGAGGATGTCAATGATATACCAAAGTGAAGAACTACATCTCACAATCACCAAAATTCAAAGTAAAGTAACGGAGAATAAAATGTGATAACAATGAATGATCACTCAACCACAGCGAATCTTACGCTTTGAAAACACTTTTCATCATCAATTTTCCTTTTCTCATTGATTTTTCCAGGCAGATAAAATAGCATTGGTTTTTTCGGTTAAAAATGGACCTATTCATCAGCTTAGGCATCAACTTTCGTTTTCCAAATCAACAATTACTTTCACCCGCCCCCTTCAAATCATCTTTTCAGATGTATGGACTTCACCAATTATGTCTTCTAATGGTTTTAAGTATTGTGTCTTTTTTGTTGATCATTTCATAAGTATATCTGGCTTTATCCTTTAAAACAAAAATCACAAGTAAAAAACATATTTCTTAGATTCAAAGCCATCACAAAAAAAAAACACTTCAATCAAAACATTCATACATTGTACTCTAATAATGACAGTGAGTATATTGCGCTTGCTAACCTTCTTACGTTTCATGATATCTCTCATCTCACAACTCCACCTCACACACCTAAACAAAATGGTTTTTCTGAACAGAGACATCTCCACATTGTTAAAACAGGTCTTACTCTCCTCTCTCATGCTTCCATTCCTTTAAGTTATTGTCCATATGCATTTGCTACAACAGTCTACTTAATTAATGTCGCACGACAAAATCTGCGCGGCATTAGCTAATGATTTTTCGTTTTTGTTTGCTTTGATTTGTTTGTTGAGAGTCGTCAGTTAGTATTTAATTGAGGATTACTAGGAAACCGGGTGTACTGGTCTTGTCAGAGATTCATGGGTAAGGGACTAGTTGTGGTTAGGGAAGATATTAGCACCCCTAACGCACCCTACTTGAGATAAGTTGCTTCGTGGACTTGATGTGTTAAAAAAGTTTTAAAAATTTTGTTCTCTTATCGAATTTTAGAAATATACCTTACGTGTAAGTTCATAATTCTTTATCCGTGAGCAAATTAAAATATTAAATTTTTCTTTATTTTTGCAATTTTATCATATAAAAAAACATTCATAAACATAATACAAATCACACATTTCCTTTTCACTATACTTTTCTTCTTCTTTTTTTCTTTTCTTTCTTTTTCTTTTTTTCTTTTTTTTTACACCCACACTACAAATTATGAAAATTCAAAACTAAATAACAATTACATTAAACAATTTAAAATTTACAAAGCAGCCCCTAAAACTCCAGAAATTGCAGGGAAGGCCTTCTGCAACTGCAGGAACAGTGGCAGCATGTCTCCCCACGCGCCACGCCACTGGCGGCGCGTGAACAGCTGGAAACTCCAAAAAACCAGGGGATCTGGAATGTCTTCTTCCCCTCTGTCTTCCTATGCCGACGGTGAGAGTCACCGTCACCTGCAAAAACCCAAAAATATGCAAGGCAGTTGGTTTTAGATTTTTTTCTTTCTGGTTCACGGATCCATTTGTTTCCGTTTTGGATCTGCCTTATTTTTGGTTTCGCCTTCTTCTCTGCTTCGTTGCGGCAGAGCTGTTGGTGTCGCCACTGGGGAAAGGGATAACCGTGGGCAAGGCATTGATGGGCTTCACTCAGGTGGGTAGCAGCAGCAGTTGGGCTTGCTACTGTCACCTGTGGCCGCTGGCGCTGCTGCGGTGATGGGAGAGGTTGCTGGCGGTGTTAAGGCGGAGGAATGGACAGATCGGTGGATGTCAGTGTGGCGGTGGGAACCACTGTTGGCTCTGTGGGGCTGCTGAGTGTTAGCCGCTGCTGGAGGAAGAAGGCGAGCAGATCATGTTCGGTGTGTGAGGTAGAAGCGCGGCTTGTGTCTGGAAGAGTGAAACTATGGGCAGACAGGAGAAGAAAATGAGGCGGCTATGGTTTGGAGATGAGAGGCCGTGAGCGGGGAAGATCGGTGCTGTGGGTAGAGGGCGACGGTGAAGAGCTGAAATGGCAGGGGGTCCTTGGCTCTATTCTGAAAACAACAACCAAGGACCCCGGGAACGACAGCTTTTCTATTGGCGGGGAGAGGGGAGCCTGGTGAGGGAGGCGGCTGGTTTTCGTGAGTGGGGATAAAGAGTTAAGTTTTTTAGGGTTTTTTTTGTGGTTTTTCTTATTTTGCAAAATTCCCCCCTCTTTGTGTGTTTTGAAGAATACTATTTATAGGTAAAATATTGCTTGGGCCTCAAAATTGGTCCCTCAACTTTTTTTTTTGTAAATTTTGATTTTTTTTATTTTTTTTTATTTTTTGAAAACGAGCAATATCAACATCGACTAAATGAGAAAAATCAATGATTTTAAAAATAACGCGTTAAAAGTTGAACGCGTTCCAAATATCTTTGAAAATTTAAATTCTTTTGGGACGATGTTAAAAATGCTAAAAACGATGCAAATATATAAAAAAACGTATTTTTTGGATTTTCAATGTTTTTTGTTATTTTTGGATTTTTCTGAAAATTTATCAAAACATGGATCAAAAATTGGGTAGCAACAATTAATAGGATGCCAACACAAACATTAAATATGTTTTCTCTTTACAAAAAAATCTTTGATTCACCTCCCAATTACTCCAAACTCAAGGTTTTTCGTTGTCTCTGCTACTCTTGGCTTCGTCCTTATACCTCTCATAAATTGGAACCTCGTTCTAAACAATGTATATTTTTTTTGGGTATTCTCTAACTCAAAGTGCCTATCTCTGCTATGATTCATCAACATTAAAAAATTTGTTTCAAGGCATGTCAAGTTTATTGAATCAATTTTCCCTTTTAAATCAACTCTTACACAAGCTCAACGACTTGAATCATCCACAATCTCTACATGTCTACCACCAATTATCAAACTCAGCACTGTCACTCCAACACTCATACCACCATCTGTAGGTGGCCCTCACCAGCAACTCCGCAATGAAGCTCCAACAGTCACACACGTTACAACCCCTGACTCTGAAACTTCTCCAATCAACACAACCATTACCCAAAACCAGACACCTCAAATAAGTATCACAAATAACCTACCAACAGCTACCCAATCGAACCATCCCATGCAAACAAGGGCCAAGAATAACATTCACGAACCACTTCAAAAACTAAATCTTCACACCTCGTTATCCAAGAATTCTGATCTTGAACCCATGACATGAGCACAGGCACTCAAAGATCAAAAATGGCATCAAGCCATGTCAGAAGAATACAATGCTCTTATTCGAAATGGAACCTGGCAACTCCTACCTCCTAACTCTAGTCAAATGATTTCATCAACGCCCAGTCATTGACTATTATGACACCTTTAGTCCAGTCATCCCAGGGGGATAGGTGTAAAGAGTGTACTGAATTAAGCAAAAACTTGTTGCATCCATAGTCTTATAGCTATTACTTGCGCTTAAGGTAACAATATTTTTTTTTTCTAAATTAAATATCAATAATTTTTGTATGAATTGTAAATCCAGGGACAGTTTTGGGTTTTCTAATCAAAACTTTGGACTAAAATTAATAATAAAATAAGGACCAAAGATAATAGTATGTAAATCTAGGGACCAAATATAATACAACTGCATTGACGAGAGATTTCACTCGAATTTTGAGTAGAAATTAAAATTCTATCAAATTCTCTACTTTATTAGTGTTCATTTTCTTTTCTTTTTTTTTCATATATTTTCCAACTATTTAGAGAACTTTTATGTCACTTAATGATGCTCCTGGTTTCAACGTTTTACACTGCTTGAGTCCTCAAGAACACTATTAGATGCTATAAAACAAGAGATAT
>Ga0325401_1005920_pt1 | contig 11778 bp, 5 predicted proteins | sample PopdelMetagenome_FD_205666 | JGI IMG/M metagenome (GOLD analysis project Ga0325401, IMG submission 205666) | Populus deltoides microbial communities from Bellville, Georgia, United States - Xylem-PdKOR-R2 | ecosystem: Host-associated > Plants > Phyllosphere > Stem > Wood/Secondary xylem | place...
TGATGAAGCCCAATTCTCAGAATTCATCACCAAGTACTTTTATGGGTTTCTTGCCAAAAGGAATGCCGATCCCACCATCTGGTCCTTCAAAGAGGCACAATGACATCGGCTTACAAAGTTCGAAGTCGTTTCCATGAATGAGACTCCATGACTAATCAAGTGATCACTTGATCAGTCTTCTAATCCTGTCACTACTCATAGAAGCAAGGTATGTATATCAGTATACGGGGACTGGTGGGGTTATTTGTTCAACTTGTCGGCATTTCTCTTTTGTTTGGCCCATCTAGTGGGAGAAGTTATAGTATTGTTAAGATCATGAGAAAGCAAATATTAATTGCTCAAGCTTGTATATCTACAGGGGCATCATGTAGTGTGAACCCTCCTTCTCTCGGAGGATATATTTTAAGATAGCTCTCGCAATTACATATATTGTTCCTGGGTGGAATAGAATGATAACTCAAAACTGACTGGAAATATTTTTTGTAAACACTTACTATAAATATTTGTAACAAACTTGCAGTATGTTTTTTTTTCTTTTCTTTTCTTCATGCTTGCCTTGCTTCTTCTTGTTTTGCTAACTAGAATTCTCAAACATTGAGCTTGATTATTTATTTACACTTGGTTCATCATGGATAGGATGTAGTTGTTCTTCCGTCATGTATCCACCCCATTTTACAAAGTTGGCACTGCTATTTTTATATTTATTATTACAGCAGTGATCGTGCTGTGTAATTGATGAGCTCGCTGATTCTCATAATCAATTAATTTTAATATTGCATTGCTGATATGAACAGTTGATCAAATTGACCTTCCTTACACGCTCAAGGGTTATGTAAAGGTGACGTAATTTTATGTTCGTTTTGAGTGATCTGATATAACAATCAATTGATGGAAAAGATTTCTTTTCTGAGGTGCTGCTGCATACCTAGCTATCCTCCTACACTGGTCTACAAAAGAGTACTCCTGCTGTTCCTCAATTTTCAAAGTAGGTTAATATATGGATTTATATGCACGTATCTCCATTACACTTCTATACCTACTACAACCCGCAAAGATGTACTCCACTTTCTAGACCATGTATAATACACAAACAATTTCTTTTTCATAGTTATCAGGATATGCTCTCATTTATACATCTTTGTAAATTTTCATTGGTCAAATTTTATAATCTATTTGGCATCATATTAATCGATTACAACGTCAAAGAATGAGATAGTGTTTGTAGAAGCAGATCAAAGATTTAAACGGTAAATATAGCACCGGACATTCTTGACTATCCAGCTCGAAGATGACATAATAGACATGGATCTCTATCAAAGGTGACATTTGTAGAAGAAAAGGTCAAAATGGATTTGTTTATGCTAGTTGGAAAAAAAATAAAAAACAACGATCATGTTATTATGACCTAATTGAGGGAGAATTGGAGGGGCCATGTGAAAATGGTCATCGTCGAAGAAAGCCTGTAGTCAATGGTCGTTACAAAAAAAATGAAATTTGGATACTGAAGGAGGGAAATTTCAAGTGGGTTTGGTTAAACAAGGAGGAGGACCCTTGCTGAATCTTTAAACTTTCCTTGGTAGAGGGATATCAACGTACTATTTGGTGGGCTGATTAATGACATAAAGCTTGCCACTTTTTTCCCCTTCACAAAACTCCTCTTGAGAGAGTTCATACAAGATATCATGCAAGTGTTTGTATAAAATATATGATCTGACTTCAGTCTCGTGTTAAATGTAGCCAGTGAATAATCAAACCTCATTGAAACACGCGCACCCTTCTAGAATTGTTTGTTTTATCTTCCATGGCGGTTCTAGGTCAATCGCATTACAAAATAGTGGTGTGACGATGTGTGTGCGTGCCCTTGTTTAACCTTCTTTCATCTTGTGTCATGAACTTGTTCTGGTGTATGTGTGTAAATTCAACCAGCCCCACTTTTGGAAATTGTTGCCTGCTTTCATACTATATGTAAAATATGGTTACGAGGCCTACAAGGAAAGACCAGAGCGTTTACCAGGAGGGATTGGAGAAAGGACGGTTTGCAAAACTTTCAATTTCGTCCTGCTCATCCTCTCATTTTATCCAATCCATCCTTCCTCCTATTCATCCATCATGGCTAGCATGACCTTAGAGTTAAACTTTTTCACGGGGACAACAGAAGCATAAACAACGTACTAAGGTACTGCTCTGTTCATTTATGATACTCGTTCGCCGTTGAAACCCACACGAAACTGTTGAAAAAAGCTTTCAGCAGTACCGATCGGCCACACAAGCTTTGATTCAAAAGCATACTGTTACAACCATGTGAGATCTGGCTAGGATGCGTGAAGTGGTTCGACCGACAAGAATTCCAGAGGTTAAAAAGGACAGCAATAAAGCTACACCCGGGGTGATACTAGAGATTATGTTCTGTGAAACTTGTTAACACAAGTCATATGCGAGATAAAAGGGATGAACATTACTCAATAGATTTTACTTTAACTACCTAATGCTCGGTATTCCATGACCAAAACCACAATTCGAAGCTCTTATAACTCGGATAACTACAGCTGATTGAGATTTTCTGTGTTGCCTATGATCTGGTTTGAACAATCTAAAACAATGAAATGCAGGGCAAAGCATCGAGGAAAGCTCCTGCGAACAAATCAACGCATAACAAGAACGCATGATAAAGAGAACACGGGACCCAAGAGCTCAGTGTGGATGGCTGGAAAGCCAGGGACAAAAACTTTCTTGCCTAGATTGTCATAATTGATGCTTTTTATATACACTACAATACAGCAGATATGTAAAGGGTTGATACCCCCCGAAGAAATTAAATGGAAGAAGGAAATAATTAAGGGGAGAGGTGGGGAGGATAACATCAAAAAGAGAGGAGGAAAGAAAGCGGGCTATTGACTTTCTTCATCTTTGATTAACCTTAAAACCTTCTTTGTTGAAGGTAGAAAATGTGTTACGAGACTCCCTCCCTCCCACATTTAGCTGCTAAGGTATAGAAGAAGAGGACATGCCTCCCTCTGATCTACGCGCTGCCTGGCCAGTAACTGATGATTTGTCTGAACCTTTAACATTGTACTTCTCATACACTTTTTCACGATTCTCCGACCACCAAGTTTCTGCTTGGTGCTCCCCAAATCTTCTCCGACTGCAGATAAATTAATAGTAACTGATGTAAATGAAATGATTTCAAACCCATATAACAATCTGTGCTCATGTTCTGAGAATTGGGCTTCATCATCAACATCATGTTAACCAGTTGTTTAGATTTTATTCTGCTTCTAAGCCACAAAGTGAGTGAGCCATTAGTATTTAAAATAAAATGAAATAAGGAAGTACCTGAAGCGCACTCGTTTGAGATCTCTAGTTCCATCACGCAGGGCAACAAGAGTAATAAACACTCCCGGCTCATACTGTTCAATCCACTCAGCCTCAACTTGATTCCCGTTAGCAACCAATGATGAATCCCTAGATTTCATACCATTATCACCATCTTGAGGGGACCAAGGTTCCTTCCCATCAATCGCCTCTGACATGCTATTACCACTTGGCTGAACCCCTCCACCACCATTGGACAGTCTAGCAGCCAGATGGTCATCCCTCACATTGGTTCCAGGTGAATCCCGGAATGACTGAGCGATACTTAGAGTTCCATTTATTGAAGTGGAGTCGCTTCTTGTCGGGGAAGCCAAAGAAGTTCCTCTTATAGAATCGGATCTTGAATGCCGCCCTCCATTTGTATCAGGATAATGAATGCCATTTGCCTCCAAACCATTTGGTAGGTAAGACAGTTTCATGCTCTCAGTATCATAGACCCCAGGCGGCAGCCTCTCAGCCATATCCTTGAGCTGGAATTAATAGTGTAGAATCATAAATACAACACAAAAATTAAGAAAATACATGAAAAATTCTAATGACACTAATAACAAAAAACAAGTATATTCTCTGATCACTACAAATTGGAAAGCTAACTAAATTAATGGAAATCAGTGTTTTCAAGTTTTCCAGATTCTGTTCCATCAAATTCTTAGAGATTTGCCGAGGCAGATACATATTGTGACACGTGCCATCAAGGTGCTGAGACTATCATAGAGAAGTTTGAAAATTCATTAACAGAGAAGCAATGAACAGTTAGTAAAGCAGAAGTACCTGTGCAGTAAGTGATTTTATAACATCTTTTGCAGCTTTAGACTTAGCTGACTCTTCAGCAGCTACTGCCATAGCTTCTTGTATCTTCTTCGCAGATTTCTGAAGTTCTAATTCTTGGAATTCACATCTCTGTCTCAGGCTCTCAACCTAAACAAGATCCATACCATCAAAATTAAATTCCATCCAAACCAAACAATGATTGAGCCAACCCAAAAGAAAACCTAACTTAATTCATTCAGAAATGTGTGATTAATTAATGTGGGAATTTCAGCCAGCATACCTGTGTACGCAACTTAAGCGCTTCTTGATTCAAAATTTCATTTGTTTTCTTCAGACTATCAGCTATACTTTTGGTGAAGGAAAGTCCTGACATCGTTGGAACAGGTGTTGCAGAACGTGGAGGGCTAGGTCTCCTTGAAAAAGGTGACACAGACCTGGAACTTACTCCGGATGGCGTAAGAACAGGTTTGGAAACCTTTGGTCGCAGATCAATAGCGCTGGACAAAACAACATCTTTCAGCTGTAACAAAGAAGGTGCTTGAGATGACCGAACAAGAGAAAATGTATCAGCTTTCTTTCCTTGTTTGGCTGCTTTGCTATCTAGTTGCTTAATCAAATCCAGGTTTGAAGGCGGTGTAGACTTCGACAACCTTAAATCAGCCTTGTCCAACCTGTCTTTGTTTTCACCAGAAAGGCGAGGTCCAGCATTTCTCCTGTTAGTGTTACTAGGTTCTGACATCTTATTTAGTTTGACAAAACAGGAATCACAGACACGATATGGTTTGCTGGGGTTAGGAGCTAAGGCTGCTCTTGTTGCTTTTCTGGAACTGCATGAATGGCAGTGAACAAGTCCACAATTGTAGCAGTTGTGCCTTTTCCGAGTAAATCCAAAAGCCTGTCTGCAGGACGAACACTGAGACTGCTCAGAACCGGATACCCATTTATGGAAGCATATAGCTGCAGAATAGTTCGCACCGCATGCAATATATTTCACATGTCTATCCTTCAAAGCTTCAACTATAGTAGGTGTTTTTCGATCTTCACCATCTCCATGGCCCAACCTGCCATTGGCACCCTTTCCCCAGGTATAAACCTCGTTCCTGGATGTCAAAGCTGCTACATGATATGCACCACAGGCAATTTCTTCAACAGATTCTCCATAAAGTTTATCTTCTACCAAGCAAGGCTCCTTCCCATCAACATAAGGATTCCCAAGCTGACCATAAACAGTACTGCCCATTGTGAAAACTTGTCCTGACGTGGTCAAGCCAACAGTTAAACTATGTCCACAAGCAACTTTGTGAAAATTGAAATCAATCAATGCTGGCACGCATGTGGGTTCAAGTTGAGGTTCTTTGTCACCATGTCCAAGACGATTTTTGTCTCCGTCACCCCAGGTAAACAATTTTCCAGACAAAGCACTGGAACTTGATTGAGTGACAATAACCTCCACTACAGCAGCAGTATGCCACACTCCACAAGCAACAGCAATTGTCCTCAACCCAGCGAGTGATTCTACTTCTCTAGGATATGCAACATTTTCTCTGTTGCCATGGCCTAAGACACCGAATGTTCCATCACCAAATGTAAAAAGCTGCCCCATTGATGTCACCAAGGCTGTATGCCATGGACCACATGTTACAGAAGCAACTTGAAGACCCTCAAGAGGACCAGAGATTCTCTTGGGTATCCAGTGACTGACATCAGTGCCATGACCAAGAAGCCCAGCATTGTGTGTCCCATCTCCCCATGTATAGAGTTCCCCAGCCATTGTAACAGCACAAGAATGGAATTCTCCACATGCTACAAAGTCAACAGTAGTCGCTGCCAAAGATTCAACCAAGCAAGGTTGAATAACATCTTTCCCAGCACCATGGCCAAGCCTTCCACCAGATTCTTCACCCCATGTAAAAACTTCACCCTGCCTTGTGACCATAGCAGCATGTCTGACTCCACAGGCTATATGATGTACATCCAAAACTACATTAGATTCTAAAGGCCTGGGAAGAAGCACATCAGCTCTAGTGCTTAAATAACTGGTGTTCTTATCAGCCCCAACCTTAACAGAACATAAGACCTCACCCCATATGTATACATCACCTAAAGCATCACAATCATCAGGTGCAGAACCATGACTGGAAGTGCTGGGAGCACTGGAAACACTAACTCTAAAAGCATCTGAACCAGATCCTTTGACTTGCATATTTGTGTTTTCTGATGCTACATGTGACCGATCAGAATGCAGAGAACTCTCAGGCCAAAAATTCTTCGGAGATGTATTTGGGTTCAAACTGACAGAAATCTCTGGAGAGCTAATATCACGCGAAATACTAACAGAACTGTCACTAGCACTATTTGATGTTAAATCTCTGCCATCCTGAAATCAGATATTTTCATGTCAGGCAATACACAGCAGCATTATCAGGAACAATATTCATAGTTATTGTATTTTGCACTGAAAAAAGAACATAACATCACTAACGTAATAAAAAAAAAAAAAGGAAACAGAACAACTCCAATACCAGATAGGGTGTGGGGAAGCGAAAGAGGAAGAGGAGGAAGTATGAGGTGAAAATTAACTAAAGTTTAAGTAGGTAGAATTACATCAAGGTAGAGGCCTCCATCACTCCATCCATCAATTTTGGAGCGCCCACCTTGACTAGAGGATATTAATGCCTTTAAGCCTGCAATCCACACCTCCGCCTCAACTTTGTCCTTGCAAATCTAAAGGCAAGGTCATATAAGATTCACAATTTAAGAGATATAGAAGCAGCAAAACACAACTTCACAATTTCATCACCAACCAGATCGAGGGACCGCTTCCCGGTGTTGTATATAAGAGAAAATGATAAATAGTCCTTTTCAGGGCGAAGATATCTTTGGAAAACAGCCTGGTAGCACATTTAAGAGGAAATAAATACAACAAATTTATCCACAATATACAAGAGCAGAATCATTAAATATGCTATGCTAACAGGAAAAAAAAAAACAGATACAGGAGAAAAAGAAATCTCACAGTTCTTTGTCCTGGAATAATTTTAGAGATTGAGGCTAACTTCAAACTTCTTTCACCGCCACTTGAAATCCAGATCAAAGTTGTTTCATCCTGTGATTTTAACCATAAACAGTTAAACTGAAAATGAGTAAAGCAGAAACTGGACAAATTCTCAAGAATCAAACTTACATTAGAAAGTCTAAACGGACAAAACTTTGGCTTTCCCTTGCGACCATATTTCAAAAGTTGAGAGCCCTTCTTCAAAGCAATTAACGCCTGCAAAACGCAGAAGATGAACCATTGGCGTGATACAATTGGCATGTGGACGATATGTTACTAAGACAACCAAAAAGAAAAAAGGTGTCATCTTTGAATTTAGTTAATTGTTTTACACATATTTTGGCACAACTGCTTGTTAAGATTATCAAGTAGAATTTTCAGAGGCATATTATTGCTTGTTTTCCTAACTCATTATTGAATCTCCTCGGTGGAGATACTATTCCACAACCCGTCTTATAAATTGATTACAAGTTTGCAAAACAAAATGAACGAATCAACCCAGTGACATTGAAAGTATTTCTGATTTGGTTCAATACATGTAATGAAATATATTGTTTATTAATCCCATCGTGAATCCAAAATCAATGGTCAATATTGTTCTTGGCATAACACATAGAGTTTCAGTATTAAGCTGAGACAAATGCACTACTCTTCCCTATTGTGTGTTCCCTCTAAATTCTAAAATGCACCTTCAAACCCCACTTCAATTGCTAAAAATAGCCGCAGCCAACTAAAAGGTTCCCAAAAGAAAAATGGCAATGAAATATAAGGCATTTTATGTGACTGTACTCCAAACATAACAAAAACAAATATGTGGCCTAATTTAACTCGGATAATGCATAACTAAAAACGAGAGAAGCAATTTCCTTTATTTTCTCTTTCTTTCAAATAGGGCATCATGATTCTATGCAATTTTTTACATTGAATTCAACAAACCTTGCAACAAGTTAACCACTTTTTCTGTCCAAATTTGTCAAAACAGGGCAACATAATTCCATTTCATTTCTCCAAATAGGCATCCAAAGAAAATTTAAAAAGAAGAGATTCACAAAAAAAAAAAAAAGATGGCATTTCCTACCTAAAATAAAACAGCAGCAAAAATTAGACCCGAAAATTTTCAAACAAAAAAAAATACGAACTTCGACACAAATTAAATTCATGCGTGGGTAATGGGAGAAGAAGGTACCTGCTCGATGTCACGTTCGGCATTACCGTAGCTAACAAGATCTGCCATTCCATGTGAAGATATTTACGAAAACACCACCTCCCTCTCCGATCGCTCACCGGAGCTCCGTTCATCATATACCATCTACTTCCTCTTCACATCAATACCCCTCACTCTCACTCTGTCTCTCTAACCAAAAAACCAGCTCTTTACAGATCTATAATTCTCTCTAAAACCACCAAAAAAACTAAGTCAAAGCCGGTGATCATCACTGTTGAAGAAGAAGGCTACAGAGCAAAGAGCGGTCTTCAAGGTCGATGAAGTCGGTTTTGTGGAGGATTGGGAGGATTCCGGCGAGAGGAAGTGGTGGTGTCACAGAGAGAAACGGGAGGGGAGAGAAGGTAGACAGACTCTCTTTAGATGTATTTGTAAAAATAAAATAAAGCACGGAGAGAGTCAAAGCTCGGAAAACAAAAAGGGAACTTATTATTAAAAATTAAATTAAATAAAAAAGAAAAGGTGAAGGTTTTAGATGGTGAGGGTCAGAGAGCATGAATTCTCCTGAAGAGATTTTGAGAAAAAAGAGAAATAAATGAAAAGGCTAAGCTCCACTACTCTCGATTTATTAGAAAAGTATACAATAATATTCAAATTAAATATAGCTTTTACTTTTCTAAAGGATTGTTTGGTACCCTCCCAATTCATTTCGGGTTGAGCACGGGTCCAAATGAATATTTTAGGGGAATGTTGAGAAAGATGTTCCTATCATCATAGTATAAAAAATTAATTGGTGGTAACTCTTGAACTAAAACTTATAATGATCATATAAGCTCCACGTTGTCGAGATTTAAAGAAAACTAAACTATACTCTTAAAAACAAGGGAAGAAAGGAATTGAGAGGTAGCCAAACAGCTCCTACTTTTCGGGAGTTGTGAAGAGTTAACGCTCTTGAGTTATGCTGTACTTCTGCTGCTTTGGGGCTGAGGGAGGGGAGGACGAGGTGTTAAGGCACCTAACACGTGGCGTATTGCGAAGATTAAGGTTTGCTTTGGCCCCGCTATGTTTGTTTTTGCTTTAAAACATGCTTTTCAAAATTTTTAAAGTTTATTTTTAAATTAATTTTTTTATTATTTTAGATTATTTCAATATGCTGTATTAAAAATAAATTTAAAATAATAAAAATATTATTTTTAAAATAAAAAACTTTGATATAATTCTAAACACTTTCTGACGACGAAAATAAATGCGTGTGATGTAAAGAAAGCGGCGGGGTGTACTTTTAGTCGAACGCAGGCGCAGGGGTAGGGCAGGTAACTTCCATTTCGATGAAAGAGAGAGTAAAGATTTTTCGTCGAGGCAGCGAGAGAGAAGGGCCGTTTATCGCGCTCAGATTTTTGGATACGGACGAGGAGAATGTATTGCTTACGAGAAACCAAATGCCTCCCTGAAATCTTTTGGGATTTTTAGTGAATTGGGAAGTTGAATTTTTTCATGAAATCTAGGGACCATGGCAAATTCACGATATTTAGGTTGCGCCTAAAATCTGGGGTCTTATGGATTTGCCCCATGAGTAGAAAATTAAGGATTCCTTGTCGGGTGTTAAAACGGAATCAACAATTAAAAAATAAAATTGGTATTCGCGGTTGTTTTTATAAATGTTTATTTTTATTAAAAAATATATTAAAATAATATTTTTTATTTTTAAAAAATTATTTTTGACAACAGCCCATCAAAACGATCTAAAAATATATAAAAAATAATTTTTAAAAAAATAATTTTTTTAAGAAATATCATTCCAAATTACCTTTATAGATTAAATTCGTGTGGACATAATTCAAGATATACGATTCATGATTCTATTAAAAACTGAGGATACATCTTATTAAAATGTTTTCAGGCTTTACCACCAAAAAGTTGCCTCGTAACTCCATCTAGTGCATCATGCAAATGATATCATATCATATACTCAACAATCTTTAAAGAAACAAATATTATTTTTACAGTTTAGAAATGATTAGGAAGTATCTAAATTTGTATGTGCGAGACAAAAATCCTTTTCTTACCGGTTTTAGATTTATACCAAATATGCCTATAGATTCTACACTCAGTCATATCTACAGTAAAACATGCAAATATTGTTACATTATTTACTGAGCAGCATATAAGCAAAGCAAAGAAAGAAGGTTTGAGTTTAATTTAGCACCCGAAGTAGGTGTATAATAGGCACACCATGATTTTATTGTTGTTGCTAGCTCTAGGTATTTGGCATATTGTTATAAAAATCAAATGGGTTTTCAAAGAAAAAGAAATCACATCAAGATAATTGATCGAATAATCAAATATTGCGAGGGACGATCGATTCTTGGTTGTTTGCTTGACTACAACGATTCAACAAAACAACACTTGATTGTAAAGAGATGATTAAACTTGCGAGTCAAGGGAACACTAGAATGAAACAAAAAGTGACAAAAACCCATGTGTGGATCATCATTTTAATTCCTGCCCATATCAAAGCTTCGAGAGATGGTGACATTTCTTGCTAGATTTTTTTTTTCTTTGTTCAAATTAGTCTCTACTTTTATAATAATCCTTCACTCGAGTCTTGAATTTCATTGCATAGAGCCCAAGCCATTTTTCTTTTAATTTAGTCATGATTGTCTTATAAATATTCAATTTAGGCTAGAATTCTATCTGATTATAAAAGCCCAACCGAGGGAGAAAATAAAAAAAGAATGACTAACCAATCAGGTTAGCGAATTATAATAAAACTCATGACTTGGATCATGAATTTAATATTTAACATAAATTGATTGGGAATAATATAATATTTCTCCATTTCAATATTAAAATAAAAAAAATATATCATTTTAATTTTTTTTAAGCCTACCCACATTATTATTAGTCGTTCATATTATTTTTGACATTGCCATATCAACTTAATAATGGTGTGGGAACCCCTAAAAATTAATTTACCGCTCGACCAATGCAAACAATCAGGTTTGGAGGTTTTATGGTTAACCCTTGAAATTATGTTTAATGACACTTTCAAAGAGTTCTTCATGGAGTGCTAAATTTTTATTTTATCTTTACATTTAAAAAACACAACATCGCTTATAATTTTTTTAAAAACAAAACCTTGGATAACATTGTATTTTGGATTTGTTTTTAGTAACATTGAGTTTCGACCAGGTTAGTTTTATATATTATGAGATTACACCTATTATTTACAAAAAAAAAAAAAAAAAAGGTGCTTACAAAGAATTTACTAGCATCTCAAATCTTTATCTACAGCAGAGCGCGGCCAACAAAACTACTCAAATCTAAAAATCAAATGCATGAATAAAATTTATACATATATTTTAAAATTAATAATAATAAAACTACTAGATTGAATACATGTCAAGTGATAGACGGG
>Ga0325401_1005924_pt1 | contig 11773 bp, 9 predicted proteins | sample PopdelMetagenome_FD_205666 | JGI IMG/M metagenome (GOLD analysis project Ga0325401, IMG submission 205666) | Populus deltoides microbial communities from Bellville, Georgia, United States - Xylem-PdKOR-R2 | ecosystem: Host-associated > Plants > Phyllosphere > Stem > Wood/Secondary xylem | place...
CCCTTCGGCGTTGGCCGCGGAGGCGGCTGCTCAGCAGGGCCAGCTGGAGGCGATGTACCAGCGCCTGTACGAGACCCAGGAGACCTGGGGCGAGCAGCCGGAGGCCACCCCGGAGGTCTTCCGCTCCTACGCCGAGGCGATCGGGCTGGACATGGCCGCCTACGACGCCGCCGTAGCCGACCCGGCGACCGCGGCGCGGGTGCAGGCTGACTTCGACGACGGCATCGCGCTAGGGGTCACGGGTACTCCGACGTTCTTCCTGGACGGTGTGCGCCTGGAGGTTGCCACCGCGGAGGAGTTCCGGGCCCGCATCGAATCCGCCGTGAGCGACTGACGGAGGTACCGCGCTACACCAGGCCGCGGTGTCCCGTGGACCGTCGTTCTTGAGCGGCAGGCGCGGAGACCGCCGAGGCGACTCCACGGTCGCACCGTTGTCGAGATGTCACCCCACCGAGGTGAAGCAGTCGGACATCTGTCGCATCTACCTGCGGAGTCCGAGGGGCTCGATCTATCGTTTGAGCATGCGCGAGAGGAGGGTCGAGGACCCCGTCACCGACTCGGCCAACGACGTCATCCTGCGCCTGGAGGAACTCCTGCAGGTGCAGGCAGAGCCGCGTCCTACGCCCCGCCTCAGCCTCTTAGAGCTCCTGGACACCCCGGAGACCCCCGACGCGGAGGTCTCCACCTCGGGCCCCCGCGGAGCGATCCCCTCACCCGCACCGGCACCAGACCGGCAGTTCGAGGAGTCCGAGGAGCCCGAGCACCTGCGTGCACGGGCAAGAGCCGACGAGCGCCGAGCTGATCGGCGCCGTGACTGGAACCGAGTCTCCCGGCGCTCGGCGATCATCGCCGTAAGTGGGGGATTGATCGTCACCATGGGGCTGCCGACTGTGGCGAGCGCCCTTCTGGGCTCTCACCCGGACTCGGAGCCGCAGAGCAGCACTGCTGCGCGCCCGGCCCCCAGCGGATCACCAACCACCAGCGCTACCACCCCGGCCACGACACCGTCGGCGGCTGCACCCACCGTGACTGCGCTTCCCAGCGTGCCCGTGCACATCGACTTCGCCGGCACCCAGCCCCCGGTGATCGTCGTCGTGCAGCCCTCAGAGGGTGAGGACTACGGCCAGCTGATCGCGATCGGAACGGCCCTGGGTGGACTCGCCACCCTGGTCGGCGCAATCGCTTCGATCATCTTCGCCCTGAAGGGCCGCCGAGGGGACGCCCCTCCTGCCGGCACCACTGCTTGAGGTGCCCCCGCATCTGTAGACCTGCTGCTCAAGGCCATGGCGGGCTCAGGGGGTCGTCGCAACGACCGGCTGGCTGAGGTCGGGCAGCAGACGGCTCATCGCCTCCGCCGAGGTGGCCCATCCCGAGGGTCTTGCGGAGTCGGTCCTTCCCCTCCGCGGCGACGGCCTGCAGGTGCTCAACGCTGTGCGCCGACAGGTCGGTGCCCTTGGGGAAGCACTGCGGCGGCAACCCGTCGGTGTTCTCCTTCGAACCCCACTGCCACGGTGAGTGCGGGTCGCGGACGGAGAATGCCATGTCGGCGGCCAACGTGACCTGCGCGTGCTGGTTCATCTTCGTTCCCCGGTCTCCGTCAGCGACCGCCGCGTCAGGGGCCCACCGGACCAGAAAGTGTCCAGGGTGAGGTCGACCCTCTCGCGTCCTGGCGACCCGTGCACCGCTGCGCCCAGGCCCCCGTTGCCAGCAAGAACGCGTTGTAGAGGGAAGCCGCCGGGGCGGTCAGGGTCAGGTGTGCAGGTCCTGCACGGGGAGCTCATCGGGGTGGTCTCCCGCGGGCGTCGTCAGCCGCGCAGGAGGAGTGCGTCTGGCGGAGCCTGCCTGCCGCAAGGTCTTGCGTCAATCACGAAATAGTTTCGCAGTTGGTGAAGGACTTTTGCTTGGAATGGGTCCAAGGGCACGCCTACTGTCCTCCTCACCTGGCCTTCTGAGCCGCTGAGGCTGCGCAACGACTGCGCAGTTGTTGCTCGATTGTCCGATTCGCCAGGAGAGCAGAACGGAAGGTGTTCGATGAGGAACAACTCGCGGCTCATGCGCCGTGTGGGAGCTGTCGTCGGCGGTCTGTCCCTGGTGTTGTCAGTCGCAGCCTGCGGCGGCGGCGCCTCGGGTGCCGCTGACACCCAGGCCTCCGGCAACCTCAACTACTGGACCCAGCAGGACCCGACCGACCCGGTCCTGCAGGGCGCGGTGGACTCCTTCAACGAGACCAGCGACGCCAAGGTCACCCTGCAGGCCTTCGCCAGCAACGGCTACAAGGACAAGGTCCGCGCAGCCATGAGCTCCTCAGACATGCCGGGGATGTTCTTCAACTGGGGCGGCGGCAGCCTCAACGACTACGTCGAGGCCGGCAAGCTCGTCGACCTGGGCGAGGCCGTCCAGTCCAACCCCGAGCTGGAGTCCTCCTTCCTGCCCTCGGTCCTGGACATCGGCAAGGTCGACGGCAAGCTCGTCGGCATCCCGATGCGCGGCACCCAGCCGGTCTTCATCTTCTACAACAAGAAGGTCATGGCCGACGCCGGCGTGGAGCCCCCGACGACCTACGCTGAGCTCGAGGCCTCGGTGAAGACCCTCAGCGACCAGGGCATCACCCCCTTCGCCGTCGCCGGCAACGCCGACTCCGGCTGGACCGAGCTCATGTGGGTCTCCTACCTGGTGGACCGCATCGGTGGCCCCGAGGTCTTCAACAAGATCGCCTCTGGTGACGCCTCCGGCTGGCAGGACCCCGCGGTCCTGCAGGCCGCCCAGGACATCAAGGAGCTCGTCGACGCCGGCGCCTTCGGCACCAACTTCCAGTCCGTCAGCTACGGCTCCGGTGGTACCTCCACCCTGCTGTCCAGCGGCAAGGCCGCCATGCAGCTGATGGGGTCGTGGGAGTACGGCACCCAGGTCGCGGACTCCCCGGACTTCGCCGCCAACGACCTCGGCTGGGTTCCTTTCCCGGCCTACGAGGGCGGCAAGGGCGACCCGGCCAACGTCGTCGGCAACCCGAGCAACTTCGTCTCGGTGACCACCTCGGCGGACAAGGCCGCAGCATTCGAGTTCCTCGAGACCACGTACAGCGACAGCTACGTCCAGGGCCTGGTCGACGCCGGTGAGGTGCCGGTGACCACCAACGCCGAAGCGGCACTGGCCTCGGCACCTAACCCCGACTACGCACAGTTCCAGTACGACCTCGTCGCCAACGCGCCCAGCTTCACCCAGTCCTGGGACCAGGCGCTGGGGCTTGACATCGGCACGCCGATGATCACCGAGATCCAGAAGCTGTTCAACGGCCAGTCCACCCCCGAGCAGTTCGTGAGCGCCGTCTCGGCGCTCCCGTGACCTCGCTCGACGACCAGAAGGACCTCTCGTGGTGTCGCTGACCGCAACTCGTCGCGTCACCCGGCAGCCTGAAGCCCGCCGGGTCGCCCCCTCCGTGGGGCGGCCCGGCGTGGTGTGGGCCCTGCCCGGGCTGATCTTCTTCGCCGTCTTCGCCGTCCTGCCGATGGCGGGAGTGGCGTACTTGTCCCTGACCGACTGGAACGGACTGAGCTCACCGCAGTTCGTGGGCCTGGAGAACTGGGCCCGCTTCACCACCGACCCGCAGATCTTGCAGTCGATCTGGTTGACCGCCGTGCTCCTGGTGGGCAACGTCGCCGTCCAGATGCCCATCAGCATCCTGCTCGGGGTCTGGGCCGCCGGCCACCAGCGCAACCGGGCGGTCCTGTCGGCGATCTTCTTCCTGCCGCTGCTGCTGTCCACTGCAGCAACCGCCATCATGTGGCGCCAGCTGCTCGACCCCAACTTCGGTGTCCCCGCACAGCTCGCCGCCGTCTTCGGCGGAGACGGGAACTTCGTCGGAACCCCTCGCGGCGCGATGATCGCTCTGGTCATCGTCACCAGCTGGCAGTTCGTTCCCTTCCACAGCCTGCTCTTCCAGGGTGCGGCCCGAGCGATCCCTCACACGCTCTACCAAGCAGCCATGATCGACGGCGCTGGACGCGTGCGGCAGTTCTTCTCCATCACCCTGCCCCAGCTGCGCAACACCATCGTCACCTCTGGCACGTTCATGGTCGTCGGCGGCCTGACCGCATTCGACGTCGTGCTCGTGCTGACCAACGGCGGCCCGGGCACCGACACGACGATCCTGCCCTTCCGCATGTACCGCGAAGCCTTCCAGACCTACAACTACGGCTACGGCAGCGCCATCGCCCTGCTGCTGCTCATCGTGGCCACCGCGGTCTCGCTGCTCCTGGTGCGCCTGAGCGGCTACGACAAGATGCAGAGCACCCAGGAAGGTGTCTGAGGCGACCATGAGGACCAGGCCCAACTACACCGCCGCAGTCATGACTTTCATCTGGCTGATCATCATCAGCGTGCCCCTGTACGCCGTGGTGGTCACCGCCTTCAAGCCCCAGGCCGGCTACATCACCGACGGCCCGCTCTCCCTGCCCTCCAGCTTCACCCTGGACAACATCGTCACGGTGCTCAGTGGAGACTTCCCGCGCTACGTGCTGAACACGCTGGTCGTCACCGCCATGACCGTGGCGATCGTCATGGTCCTGGCGGTGCCGGTCGGCTACGCCGTCGTGCGCGGCCAGAGCTGGCTGACCTCCAGCGTCTTCCGGCTGTTCCTGCTGGGTCTGGCCATCCCCTCCCAGGCCGTCGTCATCCCCCTGTTCCTGCTCATCAACCAGCTCGGGCTCTACGACACCCTCTGGGCTGTCGCCCTGCCGACCGCTGCCTTCGCGCTGCCCGTCAGCGTGCTGGTCCTCACCGGTGCCATGCGCGACATCTCCAACGAGCTCTACGAGGCGATGGCTCTGGACGGAGCCAGCCCCGGGCGGATCCTGACCACGCTGGTGATCCCGTTGTCGAAGTCCGGCATCGCCACCATCGGCGTCTTCGCCGCCCTGCAGGCCTGGAACGGCTTCCTGTTCCCGCTGATCTTCACCCAGTCCAGCTCGGCGAAGCTGGTCACCACGGGCCTGTACGACTACATCGCCCAGTACGGGGCCAACGTGCCCGCCCTGATGGCCGCGGTGATGCTCTCGGCCGTCCCGATCCTGCTGGTCTACCTCTTCGCGCGTCGCGCGCTGGTCGCAGGCCTGATGGGCGCCGGCGGCAAGTAAGACCGCCCCCCACCCCTGGACTCCACGAAAGGCCCTGGACCCATGACCACCACCGCCGACCCGCGCTCCACCGCCGAAGGGGTTCCTTCCTCCGGGGAGCCCGACGAGCAGCCCGGCCAGACCCTCACCACGCCTGCCCGCGAGAACGGCGCGTGGAACGACGCCTCCCTGACCCCTCGCGCGCGCGCTGCAGCACTGCTCGCGGCCATGACCGCCGCTGAGAAGCTCGCCCAGCTCGGCAGCTCCTGGCCAGGCGCGGAGACCGGCGTGGACCACTCCGGCGGCCAGGTCGCCCCCATCGCCGCTGTCGGTGGAACCGCCCCGCCCTTCACCGAGGCCATCCTCGGTGGTCTGGGTCAGATCACCCGCGCCTTCGGCACGGCACCGATTGACCCCCAGGAGGGCAAGCAGCTGCTCATCGACCTGCAGCACCAGGTCGTGGACGCCAACCGCTTCGGCATCCCAGCCCTGGCCCACGAGGAGTGCCTGACCGGCGTCACCGCCTGGCGCGCCACGGTCTACCCCACCTCCCTGGCCTGGGCCGCGACGTGGGACCCCGACCTCGTGGAGCAGATGGCTGCCGCCATCGGGCAGGACCTGGCCGCGCTCGGCGTCCACCAGGGCCTGTCCCCGGTCCTGGACGTGGTGCGCGACCACCGCTGGGGCCGCGTGGAAGAGACGATGGGGGAAGACCCCCACCTGGTCTCTGAGCTGGGACTGGCCTACGTCGAAGGCCTGCAGTCCGCCGGCGTCGTGGCCACGCTGAAGCACTTCGCCGGCTACAGCGCCTCTCGCGGTGCGCGCAACCACGCCCCCGCAGCCCTGGGCGCACGTGAGCTGGCCGACGTCATCCTGATCCCCTTCGAGAAGGCCGTCATCGCCGGCGGGGTCCGCTCGGTGATGAACTCCTACGCGGAGATCGACGGTGTGCCCGCTGGCGCTGACCACGAGCTGCTCACCACGCTGCTGCGCGAGCAGTGGGGCTTCGAGGGAACCGTGGTCTCGGACTACTGGTCAGTGCCCTTCCTGGCCACCATGCACGCCATCGCCGCTGACGCCGACGACGCCGGTCGTCAGGCACTGCGCGCTGGCATCGATGTCGAGCTGCCCCACACCATCAGCTACGGACCCGCCATGCTCACCGCCTTGGCCAACGGGGACCTGGAGAGTGCGGTGCTGGACACCGCAGTGCTGCGCGTGCTGACCCAGAAGGCCGAGCTGGGCCTGCTCGATGCCTCCTGGACCCCCGAGGGCGCTGCTAGCACCGCAGCGGTCGACCTGGACAGCCCGCGCAACCGCGACGTGGCCCGCCGCATGGCCGAGCAGTCGGTGGTGCTGCTGGCCAACCGCGGCGCTCTGCCGATGAGCGCACCGGCCAGCATCGCGGTCATCGGCCCCTGCGCCGACGACGCCGCCTGCCTGTTCGGCTGCTACTCCTTCCCCAACCACGTCGTGGTCAACCACCCCGACGTCGAGCTGGGCATCGCTGCCCCCACCGTCCTGGACGCGATCAGGGCCGAGAACCCCGGGGCCGATGTCCAGCACGTCCCCGGCTGCGGCATCCGCGGCGAGGACCGCAGCGGTATCACCGCTGCCGTCCAGGCCGCCGAAGTCGCCGAGGTCACCGTGCTGGTCGTGGGAGACCGCTCGGGGATGTTCGGTGCAGGAACCTCCGGCGAGGGCTGCGACGTGAAGGACCTGCAGCTGCCGGGGGTGCAGGACGAGCTCGTCCAGGCCGTTCTGGACGCCGCAGCCGCCACCAGCGAGCGTCCCGCCCGCACCGTGGTGCTGGTGGTCCTGTCCGGCCGTCCCTACGCCATCGGTCGCCACAGCGACCGCGCCGACGCCAGCTTGCAGGTCTTCTTCCCCGGCCAGGACGGCGCAGCGGCCATCGCTGGGGTGCTGTCCGGGCGGGTCAACCCCAGCGGTCACCTGCCGGTGCAGATCCCCGGAGAGGCGGCCAGCAACCCGGCCACCTACCTGGCCCCGCCGCTGGCCCTGCGCACCGAGGGGGTCAGCGAGATCGACCCCAGTCCGGCCTTCGCCTTCGGGCACGGCCTGTCCTTCACCACCTTCGAGGTGGAGGCGCTGCACGCCAGCGCCGACGTCATCGCCAGCAGCGGTGAGGTCGTCCTGGAGGCCGTGGTCGCCAACACCGGTCAGCGCGCCGGCGCCACGGTGGCCCAGCTCTACCTCGGCGATCCCGTCGCCTCGGTGACGCGTCCGGTGCGCCAACTCCTGGCGTTCCAGCGCGTCGAGCTCGAGCCCGGTCAGCGGGTGCGGGTGGCCTTCACCATCAACGCCGACCTGATCAGCTTCACCGGACGAGACCTGCGGCGTCGGGTCGAGCCCGGCGAGGTGATCTTCACCGCTGCGACCTCTTCGGGCCAGGACGGCCACAGCGCCGCAGTGGAGATCCTCGGCCCGGTGCGCCAGGTGGACCACACCCGCGTGCTGCGGCCCCGCGTCGACGTCCTCCCCGAGTAGCGTCCCGGTGGTGGTGCAGGAGCGGGTCAACGGGCGAGCCGCTTCGTCGCGCCGCCACGGTCTGATGACCGTGGTGGCGCGAGAAGCCGGTGTGTCCGTGCCGACGGTGTCGAAGGTCGTGAACAAGAAGCCCGGTGTCGGCCCGGACACCCGGGAGCGCATCGAGGTGCTGCTCAGCGCCCACGGCTTCCTCCGCCCCGAGGACGCCCGGCCCCAGCAGGTCTACGTCATCTTCCGGGACCTGGCGGGCCCGTACACCCTCGAGGTCGCCCGAGGCGTCGTCGATGCCGCCTCCGCGGTCGGCATCGACTGCGTCACCGGAACCACCAGCGCCCGACCTGTCGGAGCCTGGCTCGACGCTGCGGAGTCTGCCGGCGCTGTCGGGGTCATCCTGGTGATCTCCATGCTCACCGAGAGCGACCAGCGCCGGGTGATGTCAGGCGGCGTCCCGGTGGTCCTGCTGGACCCGCTGAACGAGCCCGACCACCGCATCCCCAGCATCGGGGTCACCAACTGGCGAGGTGCGCGCGCCGCCGTGGAGCACCTGCTGGCCCTAGGGCACACGCGCATCGGCATGGTCGCCGGTCGGCCCAGCTCTCCGGCCGGGGCGGCCCGCCTCCACGGGTTTCGAGCAGCGCTCAGCGAAGCGGGTCTACCCGATGACGCCTCGCTGATCAAGGCGACCGACTTCGACTACTCGGAAGGCGTGCGGGCAGCCTGCACCCTGCTCAGCCTCCCTGAGCCACCCACCGCGATCTTCGCTGCCAGCGACTCCCAAGCCCTGGGGGTGCTCGAAGCCGCGCGGCGCGAAGGTTTCGCGGTTCCTGGTCAGCTCTCGGTGGTGTCCTTCGACGACACCGCCGTCGCGGCCACCGCCTCCCCACCGCTGACCGCCGTCCGCCAGCCGTTCGAGGAGCTGGGGCGGGTCGCCACCCGCACGCTACTCGATGTGGCGGCGGGCCATCAGCCCACCGTCACCAGGATGGAGCTGGCCACGGCTCTGACCGTCCGAGAGTCCACGGCGCCACCAGCGGCGAGCTGACGACGAGGTCGAGCCAGGGCCGCAGCGCATCGACACCGGCTCTTGGTGACCTCGTGGTGGTCATCTCGCCGTCCCTGTCGACGGCCCTGGTCCACCTGGCCGGACGCCCCGGTGAGAGGCGCTCCTCGCAGCAGGCGCTCCTCACCGGGTACCTGGGCCAGGGGCGGAGGCGAGGTGTGGCTCCAGTCTGCGCGGGACCGTCGGGTCGTAGACCACTCTGGGTGTCCCGGTGGTTCGTATCCCGGACGGGACCTGCGTCACCACGCGGGGACCCGAGCAGCTCTTCGCGGACATGGCACAGACAGTCGACCTCACGCCGAGGGGGTCCGTGCTGGAGCTGCTGGAACGTCGGCGGGTTCTTGAGCCGGAGGTCACGGCGCTCGGAGCTGCTCGGACCGACCCGAAGCAGGCGGCGGTGACACATGCTCACCTGCCCTTGAAGGGGGCGGTGGCTGACGACGCCGGCCTCTTCGCTCTAGGAGCTGCCCCCGATGAGGCGGTCGCCCGGGCCCGTGGCGACGCAGCGCTGGAGGCACCCCTGCGGGGGGTGTCGGGTGTGGCCTCGAGAGCGAGGACATGGCATGCGTCATTCGGGACGTCGGCGTCGGCAGGTGGTGCGTGATCACCGCCTGCTCTGTGACGCGATCTGCGCCAGCGACCCGGAGGGGGCGCATGCACGGGCGCTGGTGCAGATCGCCTCACTGCAGGCGTTGCTGGAAGAAGGCGCATCCTCACCGTCGCTGTGACGGGGGGAAGATGCCTGCACTCAGGCCCCGTGAGCCCCCTTGGGCGGAGCAGCACCACCGTGGATGTCGCGACCGTGCGCGCTCGTCCCGCGAGGCGGCTCGGCGGAGCGGGCCGGGTGAGCGCACAGCCGGCGGGCACCAGGAAAGGTGCCCGCCGGCTGTGCGAAGCGGAGAACGGAGGTCAGACCTTGACGAGCTGCCACTGCTGGTTCAGGGAACCATCGTCGCTCCACTGAACGATCTTGGCGCCGTCCGCCGCTGAACCGGCGTCCACGCCCAAGACTAGTCCGCTGTTCACGTTCTGGATCTTCGTGTAGGAGCCGACGGTGACCATGCGCCACTTCTGGTCGGCAGCGCCGCTGTCGAGCCACTGCACGGCGCTGGAGCCGGCGCTGCGCGAACCCTCCAGGACCCCCAGGGCGCGTCCGCTCCCGCGGTTGCCGAAGACCGTCTGACCGTTGGTGGTCGTGACGTGCCAGGCCTGGTCAGCCGAACCGGTGTCGCTCCATTGGACTGCTCCGGTGCCGTCGGTGAGCGCGCCGCCGAGAACGCCCAGGACCTTGCCCGACGCACGGTTCACGATCTTGTAGTAGTCACCCGCGCTGTTGCCGAAGTCCTCATCGCCGTAGGTGATGACGTTCTTGTTGTTCCCGCCGTTCTCGAAGAAGCCGGGGCAGGTCACGATCAGAACGCGGCCGGTGGCATGGACGTACTGCAGGGTCCGGCTGTAGCCGCCGGCCTCTTTGACCTTGACTGGGGTCCAGGCACCAGCACCGTTGCCCGTGTTGACGCGCACGTCGCCCGAACCGTAGCTGTTGTAGAGGATCTTTCCGTTCGGCAAGACGATGTTGTAGGGGCTGCCGCCGTAGTCGATGGTTGAGCCCAGGTCCGTGGCGTTCCAGTACTCGGGATTCGAGCTGATCTTGAAGTTGTTCGGCAGCCCGGGCGCGTTGACGACTTCGTAGGTCATCAGGTAGCGCCCATCTGCCATCCGCGAGACCACCGGCATGCCAGGGCGCAGGTTGGTGTCAGTGGAGGCGACGTCGTTGACGACGGGGCCCCAGTTGATACCGTCTGTGGACGTCTGGTGCACGATCTTCTGGTTCTGGTTGGCCTTGTCCCGCTCGTCCGAGTAGTAGACGATCAGCTTCCCGTTGGCGACCAGGATGAAGGGCTCCCAGATGGGCTTGTCAGAACCTGCGCCCGAGGCGATGCGGCTGACGTAGCTCCAAGTGCGTCCCTGGTCGATGCTCTTGTACATCTCCAGGTACATCTGTGAGTAGTCGTTCGTGCTGGACAGGCCAGCGGCGAGAACGGTCCCGGCCGCCATGTTGCCGATCTGCTGCGGCAGCTCGTACAGGAAGGCGCCGTTGTTGTTGCCGATGCCGTTGCGGGTGTCAGCGATCTGGCTGATGCGGTTCCACGTCGCCCCGTTGTCGGTGCTGCGGTAGACGGGGAAGACGTTGCCACCGTTGGCCGAGGTCTGCTCGTGGGTGGCCAGCAGGGTGCCGTTGGTCGAGCCGCTGTGCTGCAGCTCGACGGTCTTGGGGTACAGAGCGCCGTAGCGGTAGGCGTCCTGCGGTGAGGAGTACAGCGTCGAGGGGCCGTAGGCCAGCGCCGGCAGGGGCGCAATCACCAGCGCGAACGCTGCGAGGGCTGCTGCGAGGGCACTGGTGCCCAGTCGTCGGACGGTAGTGGTCAAGGGAGGGCTCCCTGGCGTTCGTCGGTGAACGTGTGTGCGGCCTGGAGCATCCGTTGCACCCGTGGCGCGCTGCATCACTGTCACAGCGAACTCACGTGGCGTCACGCCCGTGTCACGCAACAGTTTCTCGCGCAACCCCCGAGGCGATGGACGATGACGGTCCCGTGAGCGAGGCATGCTGGGGGCGGGGGCGGGGCGCGCCCGCGGCATTGCGGGGCGTCAAGCTGCTCAGCAGCTCCGGACCGTCCGGAACGACGACCTGGTGCCCGGCCGTGCACTCGGTAGTGCCGTCGGCGCACACTCGCGAGGCGACACGGTCGAGCAGGCAGGCCGACTCCCTTGCAGGTTCGAGAGCGACCCAGTTGGCGAGCGCCGCGAGGAGCTTGGGTGACACGACGTCGACGTCGCGCTTGAACTCGTAACGGCCCGACTCTCCGAGGTCCAGGACCTGCCGTGCCGCCTCGCTCACGTCCTGGTGGCGTGTGGGCTCGGGCGTGGCCGTCATAGCGGACTCTTAGAAGACGTTGCAGATGTCCAGTAGCGATCTTGGCGGGGCCGGAGCAGCCTCCTGAGGCATGCCGTCCAAGGCGCCTTCCCCCGCCATGGACTCGGTCAGCGACGAACTCTGGACGCTGGTCGAGCCCCTCCTTCCACCACGCCGCCC
>Ga0325401_1005925_pt1 | contig 11773 bp, 5 predicted proteins | sample PopdelMetagenome_FD_205666 | JGI IMG/M metagenome (GOLD analysis project Ga0325401, IMG submission 205666) | Populus deltoides microbial communities from Bellville, Georgia, United States - Xylem-PdKOR-R2 | ecosystem: Host-associated > Plants > Phyllosphere > Stem > Wood/Secondary xylem | place...
ATTTTAATATATTTTTAAATTAAAAATATTAAAAAAATCAGGATAATAATCATAATCGGTAAACAAATTCAACCTTTCAAAATAAAGAAAAACCTAACAATAACCCCCTTCTTAAACGTCACTTGCTGTTGACATTGCGAAGATAACAATCCCACTCAAATTCAATACTCTCACAACATTTCCTTTCGATCGAACGGCTCACATCTGTCACCCAAATTACAGTCATCGTCGTTTACTCCCCTACCAAATCTCAAAACAGTAATTATATATATTTTTTTAAATTTTGTTTCTTTCTCCCACTATCTCTCTTTCCTTCCTCGTTAGATCAGGTTAAAAAAAAATCTCACAAAGAAAAAAAAAATTGAAACAAATTTTTATTTTCACGGATAAAAATCAACCATGAGCACTGGAGATCTTCTTAATATTCACCCAATAGAGCTTAAATTCCCATGTAAGTTCCTTTCTTTCCTTTTCCTTTTCCTGTTTGGTTCCCGAGAAAATTAGGAAAACAAAAGAAATCTCTGAATTTCATGATTTTGTTTCAAAGTTACATAAGAATGATCCTTACTCCTAACTAGGAGCCAACTTGTTAGTCACACTGTGCTCTCGTAAATTTCTGTTTGGTTGCTGAGAAAATCATGGTAAAGGAAAATCAAAATCTGAAATTAGTTTTCAGTGCATTATTATAGATCTAAAACTTTAGTATAATTGTTGGGATTTATAGTCTTTTTTTTATTGATAAAGTTGAATTGAAGAAGCAGAGTTCATGTTCTATGCAATTAACTAACAAGTCAGACAAATATGTGGCTTTTAAGGTATTTCCCCCCAAATTTTCCCTTATTGATGTTATTAGTAAATAATAACTGTTATGTGAAAATGTAATCTTGATGGGTTTGTTGAGTTTTAGGTTAAAACAACCAATCCGAGGAAATACTGCGTTCGTCCCAACACCGGCATTGTCATGCCCGGATCCACTTGCAGCGTTACAGGTGAATACTCCGTAATCAATAGATGATAAAAATTTCTAAATCGCTTTTTGTTGGGATTTCTGAAATTCAAATCATTAGCTGGTAATGCATTTTGGCTGATAATACTGTACCCAATGATAGTGTCTTGGGTAAATTACGGTAGTTTTCCTTAAGTACATGGCTTTTTCCGATTTGTTTTAAGTGCGCATGTTAGGCATATTTTTTAGTATATTATGGTTTTAAGAGTTTTCAACTATTCTTGTATGGATTGTGCTAGTTACCATGCAAGCTCAAAAAGAGGCACCATCAGATATGCAATGCAAGGACAAGTTCCTACTTCAGAGTGTTGTTGCGCCTGATGGTACAACTACAAAAGGGATAACTTCTGAAATGGTGGGGTGGCTTCTTTGTTTCTTCTATCATTTATTTCTGTTTAAAGATCAGGGTTTATGTTTTCTTGATGTAGAATTAAGGATGGAGTATTTTGTTTTGCAGTTTAATAAGGAGGGTGATAAGGTTGTGGAGGAGTTCAAATTGAGGGTTGTATATATCCCTGCAAATCCTCCTTCTCCTGTCCCAGAAGAGTCCGATGAAGGATCTTCTCCCCCTAGGCCTTCTGTGCTTGAGAATGGTAACCAGGATAGTTCATTACTTGATGCTGTAAGTATATCTTTTTTTTTATCCAGTTTTGAGATCTTCTTTCCTCGTTTTGCTTTTAGTGTATGCAAATGTGCTTATTTGTGTTCAGGAAGCTATGATATCTTTAATTTGTTTGTGGTTGTTTTCTAGGTATCCAGAACTTTGGAGGAACCTAAAGAGAAATCTTTTGAGGTAAATTATCTTTTTACCATGTTTTTTCTTAAATTGAATGACTTTGATCAAAAAAATTTAATCTAATGGTCCTGGTTTACTTAATGACAAATATGTTTTTTTCATAGTAAGATTTGAATTTCATTGCATGAAATCTGAAATACACAAGTTCAAAGTGATTCTATAAACTATAGTCCTCACTGGTGTAAGATGTTCAGCTCTTACATTGTTACTTCTTGCAAAAAACTAATGACTGCTTTAATTTTATACTCACCGTACTCTTTTTATTTTGAAAATCCTCTTAAGAATATGCAAGTATGTTGTGAATGCTCTGCTGTATTGGATATTGAGGAATTTAGTGTGGCACTGCAATTTTGATAGAAGGATTATGCTGAGACTGTGAAGCTATGTGTCTTTTCATTCTTTTGTTTTCTGTTTTTGGCGGGAAAGGCATTTACTTTGAGGGCTGTTGGCAGGGTACATGTGCGGCATTTGAAATATCTAGCCATATGCCTCTAGGAACTGTATATTAATTGCTCGATTTCTGGACAAGTCATGTTAAAATTCCTGTGCGTAGAAAGCTGACCATGTTTGGGCAATCATGTCAGATAAAATTTTCATCGTACTCTCTTTTAGAGCTTACTTTTACGAGAGTTCATAGGTTCATAATTAAGAGGTTTGCATTGTAATACCATTGCTTTTCCGTATTAAGGTTGTCAAGGATTAATCACCATTAGAGCTTCCATAGATCAACATTTTCTTAAAGCTAAATGCTGCCACTTGAAAGTATTTTGCTTTATGCTACACCTTTGTTTTTGCAATTCTGGGTCACAATTTTCTGACCTATGTTTGAATTTCAGACATGGTCTCTGATTTCAAGGTTGACCGAGGAGAAAACTTCTGCCCTGCAGCAAAATCAGAAGCTTCAGCATGAACTGGTATGAGTTAAATATTAATGTCATTGTTTAGGCTAGATAATTGTTTGAGGGTAGTTTGGACAAGTTTGATGTTGTGCTTTTTTGGGATTGGGATTTCCGTTAAAATGCACTACACGCTTTTGGTACTTGAAGTTGATGATGTGAAATTCTTATCTTGTGTCAATGAATGAGATGCCATATGGTATAGTAGGAAGGAGTTTGTTGTTGTATATCTTCTTTTGCCTACATGAATTCCTTCTGGTCAAGTTTCTTGTCAGTGAAATGCCTCTAGTTATTCAATGATCTTTTTTACTGTTAGTGCTCACCTATCTTGCTGTTGTGTGCGATTTCCTGCAACAGGAACTGATGAGAAAACAAATTAGCAAAAAACATGCCGGGGGTTTCTCTTTATTGGTTGTATTTCTGGTTGGTTTGTTTGGCATCTTGGTTGGCTATATCTTCAAGTGAACACAAGGACATCCAAGTGACTGAGATTAGTTTGGGTTGCCAACAGAGTGTGCAGCCTTCCCAAAGGTTTTGAAACTTTGTAGTGACTTCCTCACGTAGTTTGTAAAATCATAGTCTGATGCATTGTTGGTACTTTTGATTATTGATTTGTCAAATGTTTGAGATAGAACTTAGTTGATTTAGGTGGTGGTTAGACTGTCTAATAGCCTGTTTAACTTATGATATCTTGTGAATGGGTTGATTTGTAGTCTAATTAGTGACTGCCCTTTCTCTTGCAATGAATGGATTGATTTTTCTTACCGAAGCTCAGCCCATCAACTACCGCTCACCAGTCTTCTTCCTGAACCCGAAAATGTACGTTCTTTCCTTTCCATCTCTGATTCTTCAATTTTTTTTTATTGCGTGTATTTCTGTGGTTCTTACAACCTGCTCGATGCAATTTATTATTAATCCCATGGTAAGGGCTGTCGGTTTTCCTAAGTCACCGACACTAATTCGAGACATGAAATGTCCTGGTAAGGCGATATGAATTTATGGCATGGCTGCAGTATGGGGAAACAAAAGATCGAGCTATATTGGAGGCCAGATATTGAATGATAAACTTTCAGCCTCTGCAATCTTGAGTTGTAGTACAAGAGTTGAAGCACATATTTTGCTTAAACGAATGGAAGGACCAATCTACTCTTCAATCAAAACCAAACATAAAAGCCAATTACTCGCATGAAACCGGGAAGGAAAGAGAAAAAAACTTACAGGCGTTTACATAGAAACAGAAGCTCCCCTTTTTGCAGACAATTCACCTAGATCGGCATATAATTAAGACTAGAGTTTCTCCAGATGGGATCGTAAGGTGGGAGCCGGACCTATGGTGATGGATCAATCAATCAGAAGAGTCTTGTCTTTCTTCTCGCTGGGTTTGCGCTAGGTTTCTTCAATGTGTTTGGCCATTGAAAGGCCAGATTCAGCAAGCTTTATTATTTGAGGCACGTTGTGGTTCTGGGTTATGTCGATCTGTGTGCCAAACATGAACGAGAGCGTGCTCCTCATTAGACCTATTTGAATCTCAAAAACTCTTCAATAACGGAGCCTGGGAAACAGACAGGGAGAAAATGAAGAAAGAAATTCAGTCTCGAGAAGGCGTGCACGGGATTCATATATAAAGCTGTGGTGTCGTCATTCTTAAGACTCAAGAGGGGTGTGCAATTCCCAGAAAACAGCGACTTCTCCTTCAAGGGTCAAACCCTTCTGGATAATGCTTGTTTGGCAATATATTAGCCGTTGTTTTTTAAACAGTTTTTCAGATTATTTTTTTATAGGGCCGCTGCAATTTTTTTTTTTTTTTTTTTTATAGAAGTGTAGACAGGGAGGACGGCATCCATTCTGCTGCCTAGTTCTTCAAGAAAAGCATTCCAAGGTTAAAAGTTAGTCATCCTGCAACTGTTATGCGAGAGAGAAATGTGAAAGCTGTTCTATTTGAAGTGGTCGCTTCGGGAGGAAAATACCAGCTAGTGGATGGGAAAAACGTAAACATGTAGAGTGGCAGTTTTAAAACGAATCTCTTTTCTTCTAAGAGAGATCTTTAAGAGTCATTAAAAATATATAAAAATAATATATATATATATATAATTATTTTTAATATTTATATATTAAAACGATATAAAAACATTAAAAAATTATTTTAAAATAAAAAAAACAAAGACATAAACCGCAAACCGTTATTTATTTTCCTTAAACTGTCCTCGTAGACAAGCAATTACAAATATTTCTAAAATCTCCCATCTAGCTATGCCTATCGCCAATTATTCCATCTACACTAAATAAAAACTCGATGATGATATTAGCGACTTGCGGATGAAAGACCCCTTTTATCTCAGGATTTAACAAGCATAAAGCTCTTCAACCATCAAATTTGGTTCAAGACCTTCTTAGGCAGTTCATCTATACACCTCTGAAGTCTCCTTGCAAAATCTAAGACTAACCCTGCCTAACAACTTGGATAAACAACAGACTCAATTCATTTTAATAAAGACAACAACGTATAATTGGGTTGCGTGCTCTTGTATATTTGCCATCATGTTAGCTGTTCTTCCTCGCCCCAGACCTCTTCAAATAATGGGGTTGGGGTGCCCTCTGGCTCTAGGTGAAAGGGTAGCAGTAGTAGTGCTTTCCCAGTTGGATTTGGACCACCTATTTTCTCCCAACATTGGACCACAAGATGCACAATTAACAATGCTCTGCTCGATTATCCCATGGCTATTTGAGTATCGATACATACAGTCCAAAGAGCCGACGTTGTTATTGTTGTTGTTGATGTTGTTTTCAAATCAAGGTGGCTTTTATCACAAGATTATGTGATTGGTGATGTTCAACTAAGTATTAATAATGAAGATGATGAAGAAGAAGAAGAAGAAAAGGACTTGAAATCATCATGCAATGGTCCCAATGATACAACACCCATGTGACTTCATAAAATAAATATACATAGCTCTTGTGCTAAATTACGTAGCTAGTGCACCCACCATCATGTAAAGTATCTATTAGAGAGAATTGAGGCCAACATCCGATTCTTGAGACCTTCCATGACACAAATCTATGAGCCTGAGACACTGATCTTAGCAACTAAATTTGTTTCGATCATCATATTACACCACTACATTTGCAAACTAATTTACACATGTTATCGTGAAGCCAAAGGATGTTAGGCAGGGCAGTCGCATTTTTAATCCAAAGTGGGGGTTTCAAGCATGCAAAATAGCAACACCATCCAGATTCCGATAAACATCAACCACAGATTATAATAAGCAGGGCTGTTGGAACTTAAATTAAAAATCCAAGCTAGTTCAGTTGCAGAGCTATTTGAAGCAGATAAGTTCCAGCGATTAAGAATCATTGTTTCGATGCTTTCCTAAACTAAGTCACGAAAGAATATAATTACTGTGAACATCAGAAACAGGACTGGCTGCAGATCAGAGAATGCGTTTTTTAGGATTGCTAGTGTTAGTGAAGTTTGTGTAACAATCGAGGAAGTTAAAGACAGACAAGAAGAAAAGTTGATGAATTAAATTAGGAAAAAAGACTATCAAATCTGCCTAAGAGACTACTGGTTTGAAAAGGGGTGGTTATGTCTTCTCCATTTGGTTTTACCTTGTTCTCAAGTGTACAACAAAGAATTACTGGCTTAAACAAGAAAAGCACCACAGCCAGCTATAAGCAATAACTAAGTGACAGAAAATAAGAACTGTACACGCATCCAGTTACTAAAACATTCAGTTTCTTGATTGGAAATAGTAGGCCAGCAGCACATGGACACTTGGCGAAAGAGAACCAGTGACAGGAAAATCACACACATATATATATTAGAAATTAAACCAGGGGTTACGAGCTCAGCACCTTGGAACCACTATCCAAAAAGCTAATTCCCATTCTTTAACACCTCCAAGCAGAAGCTGAAACGAGGTCCTTCTGTTGCCAGCAAAGAACAAGCGAAGATTGCCTCTTTTCAACATGGAAACCCCTAACTGGAGTACGTTGCACTAAATACTCAGCCTGTGACTCGGTAAAGTTGCTGAAAGTCAATGGAGTAAAACCAGACTGCAAAAACAGACTTCTCCAAGGAGGAGTCCTATCAGGGCAGCTATGCCGACCCAGTACTGTTTTTTCAATGCCTGGTTGGACCAAAAACCTCTCAATCTTTTGCACTGCATCTAAATTCACATTCACAGCATCCAGTGATTCAAGCAGGCTTGTATAAGATTGAATGGCGTGGTTTACATGGTGTGCAAATGGGAGGTCGCTTCGGTCACAGCCTCTGTCCAAAGAGACCACAACTTTGGGCAAGAGCTGTTTCACAAAGCGAAGCACCAAAGGAAGAGTTGATGGGTAATTTGAAAAGGAGCCAACTGGAAGATTGACAGCAATTACTTCCTTTTCTGTTAGGCGGAGAGGCATTGGCCAAGAACCAGAGCTCAAGGATTCAAGGCTTAAAATTTCAATCTCAAATGGCATGTTGATTTCACTTGCAAAGATTTTTAAATTTTCTTGAGTGAAACCAAGCTCAAGTTCATCATGTGAGGAAGGAGAAGCAAAAGCGGTGATTTTAAGAGAAGGGGCACCTCCATTCCTCAAAGCCAGCTCTTGCATAAGGGAAGCCCACTGCCCACCATACCCAATATCAAAATCAACAACGTGAATTCTCTCAAACCCCTCAAAAGCCTCAAGAAGGGCTTGGTTACAAGTAAAACTCGCAAACTGAAGGATCGGTGAGATCTCAGAGAAGGATTTATAAGCACCAATCTTGAAAATCAGGTTACAAGCAGTACCAATAGAGTTGTTATTGTTCATATTGAGAAGTACCTGCAAGGCCTCCTTGAAGTAAAAGGCAGTCCTTTGATAAGGCTTACCGATTGGAACAGAGAGCTGGTGATTGAGCCGCGCCAATATCCCTTGCGCAAGTACCGGATTCCCAGTTTCGATCAGCTCTGCTGCTTGACATATCGGGTTTATTATTGCCTGTTGAAGCTGCTGCTGGTTTGCCAATTCATCACTTGCAATTTTCTGCTTCGTAATCATTCCCTGCCTTTGCTGCTGCGTCATTTGAAACTGATGATTCTGCTGCTGCTGTCGGGGAAGAAACAATTCTGGAGGCCTCAAATCAAAGACTTTGGGCACATGATTGGCTCCAACAGGCCCAGTATTCAGCCTTTTCAATGGCGGTGGTGATAAGGAATGCAGGTTATTATGATGCTCTTCTAATTGTGCATATGACAATGGCGAAAGCATAGCTGGGTTTTGCACAAACTGATGTTGATTTTGGTTGATCATCGCCCCTGGATTCAAAATCTGAGGCTTCTCGTCTTGATCAAATGCTGCCTGCTGGTGGTGTTGCTGAAACAAACCTGGCAAAAGATTGATCCCTGAAGTAAACAAAACAGGATTTGGTGTTGGATTTTGGTTAAGTACACAACCAATATTAAAACTTATAGTAGCTTTGAGGTTAACGAGAGGGAAATCAGGAGAAGTACCATGGATTGAAGAAGGGTCAAAATTGTTGTGGTTGACAGCCAAGTTGGCACTTGCTGTACTCATATTGGGTACTTCAAAGCCAAAAACTTGATCTCCCACACCGAAACCTGATGCATTAAGCTCCATATCTTGAGACCTACTTCCACTTTGTAACAGCTTGTAAAGTCCTAAAGATGGGTCCTCAATATCACCCATAATTAACCTTAATATGGACTGTTCTTGAATAGGAGACCCTGACAACACACTCTCCCAGTCCTCCATTCCAAGTTGCGGTCCGCATTTTTCATCTACACTAGGGCTGCTTCCACCAGCACCTGCCGCGCCGTTGGTGGTGTCGGTGGAGGCTCCTCCGCCACCACCTCCTCCGCCTTGAGAAGAAGACAGTGTTGAGGAGGATGTTGGCGGGCTTTGTCTGCTTATTGTGTCAAGCACAGATGTGGGCTCAGTACTGCCCACAAGAAAACCACAACTTTCTTTGCTGTTGTTGTTTTGCCACTTGTGGTGGTGTTGATGGAATGGATCTGGAGAGGAAGAAGAATAAGAAGAGAAACCCAACAGCCCCTTCGCTTGAAAGTCCTCAAAGGGTAAGGGCATGGCCTTCATTTAACAAAATCAACAACAAGAAACAAGAATTGAACAAACCCAGATATCTCCAGTTTATTTCAAGAAAATCAAGAAACCACCCCACCCCACCCCAACCAGTTACCACAGCCCCTCAAAGTTTAACACTCTGCAGACAAAAAAAAAAAAACTGAAAGGAAAATATTTATGGGTTAGTTTGAATATAACAAAGCAGGAGGTTGTACCTGCAACTAGAGACAAAAAACACTTTTAAAATCAAATTCAGATTTTTTTTTTCCAGAGAAGACAAGTTGTTTAATGCACAAAGAGAGAGCTCAGAAAGGAGAAAAAAAGAAGAACATAAACACCCCATTTGAGAACACACAGTACAGAGAGAACTTGTAATAAAGCTTTTCTTCTTCTTCTTGGAAACTCATCCAGTTAGCTAGCTAGCTCATTCTCGGTACCATCTTTTATCTCCTTGATTCTTATAAGCGGGTTAATTTTGTTGGATCTCTCTCTCTCTCTCTCTCTCTCAGGTTCTTCTCTTGCCTACTTGCTGTGGCTCTGCGGTAGTACCCTGTCTTCCTTATAATTTCTGCTGTGGATGCGTGCAACATGTAAAAGTGTGAAGTGCCCTTCAATCCCCCCACCCCCCCTCTCGCTGTAGTTTCTTTTATTATTATTATTTTTAATTGTAATTCTTTATGTGGCTTTTGTCTGTAGAAGTAGTTATCTCCCTTGGAGGGTTTCTTTTATGGGCTGTCATTCCACTCTCCCTTGATAAAAACAAAGTTATTGATTTGTTAGACACTATACTCCCATTTGCTAAATAAGAAGAACGTAGTTGATTCATATTTTTGTGAAGGAAATTAGGGTAGTTGATAGCGAGAGTGGATGTTTTTTTTAAAAAAAATTATGTTAAAATATATTAAAATGATATATTTTTTATATTTTTAAAATTATTTTTGAGATTAGTACTTTAAAACAATTCAAAATATATAAAAAAAATTAATTTTTATAAAAATAAAAATAAAAATTTTTCAAGAACACAGTGGAAGTGCAATGGAATTTAAACCTTGATAAATGCATAGTTGATTTTTAAAGAATCGGCTGATTTTTTTATCCATGAATTTCATATAAATAATAGAGAATTCACTATATATATACGAATCTTGTAAAGATTATTAATTAATATAAATGTATCGTTAGCTATAAATTAATTGTTCAATACCTTTTTCATTGTAAACATATCAATTGATTTATCTATCTATTTTTCTATCCATCTTATACTATATACTATAAAATGGTAACAAGCTCTTCATCACCATAAATTAACTTTCTGCTTCTTTTTTAGTGTGGTTTAGATGTTTTGCTTTTTAATAGTAATTAATGCAAGGTTTTTATATAATAAAAATTGGTCTCTTGGTTTTAATTAAAAAAAAGTTGACAATAGAGAAATTAAAGATGAAATTTTTAAAAATAAAATGAAAATTTTATAATAGTTATTTTTATTTTGATAATTAAATGAGTGATTGTATTATAACTTATACCCCGTATTTTTCATCAAACATAAAATAAGAAAAATATCTCTCAGATCATTTCATTTCAAGGTGTTTTGTAAAAATATTAAATTATGTGATATAACTTGTAATATTGTTTTAAAATAAGTTTTTTAAGAGTTTCAAGTGAATATGCATTGAGATATAAGATATCTTGTGTGTGTTCTTGAACTATTTTTTATTTATAATGATGTTGTTTTTTATTTAAATTTAATTGATAAAAAAACTAGACAAATAGTTATTCAAATAATTGAATAGATACATATATGTTTGGATTGAATAAGTATATGATATAAAATAAATTTAGTGAAAGCAATGAAACAATTCAAATCATAAATAGGTTTCTAATAGTTGGGTGTTAATTGTATTGAAATTTGAGTTAAAATAATAATGAAACAATTTCATGGAAGCTAAGTAGTGTTAATTGCATTGAGATTAATTTGAGTGAATAATTTTGTATTGATATGGAACATAATACCATTTTCTTCACAAATTGGTGAAGTTAATTAAATTAATTAGCATGGGTGATCGTAATAAAAAATGTATTTACTAGCTAGTACAATAAATAAGTTACGTGCATCATAGTATTCAAAATATTGCTACAATCAAATATTAAAATAATTTACTATGTGTTATTGAATGTATTATCATTCAATAACACATGCATGCATATGATTGAAATTATTTTTCTTGTTGTGATGCTTTTCTTTTTTTATTTGCTAAGGAAATCCAAATGACTCTCTCTGTTCAAGGAGGGGTTGTTGAGATATTAATTAGTTAAAATTGTAGTCTAATTAGGAATCATTTTTCTACCTCAACATATATAACATTTATTATATATGACCTTTTTATATTATTATTTTCTTTTTTCTAGAAAAGGTTATTTTTCTATATATTTAGTTTCATGATCAGGTGGAAGGTTTTTTTTTTAAATTAATGTTCATATATATTCAATTAACGGCATGCAAAAAAGAAATGATATTATTAACGGAAAAGGTTATAAATGAAATTCTGTTGCTTTTTGTATTTTGAGATTTAGTTCGAGAGTTTTTTTCTTATTTTACTATGAGAAGTGATAGATGCCATGCGTACAATGGGGGAATTCTTTTATTCCTTGGTTCCTCAAATGATCTACACTTGTTTTTTTTTTTTTCGTATTAAAACTAAGTATATCAATTAATATTCTGATTTGATTAAAAGGAATAGTCTCGATATATAATCTTCCAAGACTGATAATTATTGTTTTGGACTTGCAGTTATATAGTTTTTTTGACTCCCTAGCAAGGAATCACACCTCAAGGCCTATATATATATAGACAGACTGCATTTTATTAATTTCTTGATATACACCATGGGGGAAAAAAACATTAAATCCTTATCCCTTTTGCATATCGTATAAGTTCAATGTAGATGGTTTTCTAGTTGGGGAATGTATTACAATCCTCAGAAATGAAGGTAAAAAGAA
>Ga0325401_1005930_pt1 | contig 11768 bp, 7 predicted proteins | sample PopdelMetagenome_FD_205666 | JGI IMG/M metagenome (GOLD analysis project Ga0325401, IMG submission 205666) | Populus deltoides microbial communities from Bellville, Georgia, United States - Xylem-PdKOR-R2 | ecosystem: Host-associated > Plants > Phyllosphere > Stem > Wood/Secondary xylem | place...
CAACCACTTTCCAGGCAATCTTATGCACTTTCTGTTTGTCAGAGGTACTTGACCATAGGAATTGACACTCCATAGCCATAATTTGTCTCGCCACACCCTTTGAAATACAAAATAAAGATATGTAGTATATAGGGAGAGATGACAAAACACTCTTGATCAAGCATACTCTTCCTTCCATTAAAAGCAGTTTACCCTTCCAAGATTTGATAGGCCAACAGTGTATGCCTCATCGACATTAATCCCAACCAGGAAGCTCTTGTGGAAATTGACCCTCAAACTACAGCATTTACAGAACCACCTTGTTAGAAATAATGTTCAGGACTGCTGAGCTGGAATTTTACTTTTTTTTTAATTTTTGATTTAGTCAATTCTGTTCCTATTCTCTTGTTCTTGCTGCTACTTCGCAGCTCTGTTATTTCCATTGTCAATTGATCATTGCTTGAATGTAGGACCATGATCGTAGGAGTTTGTTATGTATCAGCTCTATAAATTAAGCTGCAGTTATGAATAAAGTATTCAAGCTTTTCATTCATTAATCTCTTCTTAAACACAAGCATTATCCTTTGTTATTTCTGTTGTTCAGAATCACTGCAACAACGACACACCTAAGAGTTCTTTTAGTATTCAGCAAGCTTTGAACATCATTTGGGATAAAGAATAGGGAGTCATCTGCAAATTACATATGAGTAATCTGTAAACCTCTCCCTACTTCAATTCCTAATAGGAAACCGGCCTTAGTGCCTCTACTGATCAGAACATATAGGCCTTCAACCACCATGTTAAAAAGGAATGGAGACAGAGGATCTCGTTGCCTAAGGCCACTTATCACATCAAATTCTACAGATAGAGAGCCATTGATTAGGGTAAACAATCTAGAAGTTGAGATGCATTCCTCAATCCATTTATGCCAGCAATCCTCAAAGCCCGTGTATTCCATAACCTTGCCCAGAAAATCCCAAGAAATGGAATTCCTTCGCTCCTCATAGTGTCCATGACCTCCTTTGTAATCATTGCTTAATCTAAGATGTATCTGCCTGTAATAAAAGCAGACTGAGGAATGCTCACAATACCATTCATAACTTCCTTTAGTCTATTACCAAGGATGTTCGAGATCATATTATACAAACCATTTATCAAATTGATAGGCCTGTAATCCCCAAAGCTAATGCTGCCTTTCTTTTTAGGAATCAAGGTGATGTAGGAGTTGTTAATACCCTTTGGAAGTTTACCCCTTTGAAAGAACTCTGAAACCATTATTAAAATGTCATTCTTCAACAAATTCCAAGACCTCTTGTAAAAGTTGAAGTTGAAACCATTAGGACCTGGCTAGAGCTTTTGAACCATCACAACTGAATATAGCTTCTTAGAGCTCCTCCATAGTTATATCTCTTTCTAGAGAAGCAGCTGAAGAAGCACTTAGCTTTTTACAACCATTATATCCCAAAAGAGGTACGAAAACAGGTGGTTGAGAGAATAGCTTAGACCCCAACAACAACACATTCTATATTCCTATCCTCTGATTAATAAGAATACCATTTGATTTTCGGCCCATTCCACAATAATAAGAATACCATTTGATTTTCGGCCCATTCCACAATCCTCTAATTAACTAAAGAATCAAAGATATTTTAGATTAAACGATTAATTAAGCAGTATCAGTGCCATAGTCTAATAGTTTTGCTAATTGCTCTACATTTACACATAGAACACAATAAACATTATTCCCTGATAAAATCATAATAGAGGATAAAAAAACTTGACTTTCGAATCTTATATTCTCATCTCCTTATCTCACATAGCTATATATTTATTATGGCCTTTATTTCTTCGCATGCATGCCGTTTCACTCCCTGTTATTATTATTATTAATTTTGATTTCTTAGTTTTTTTAAAAATAAAAAAAAATATGTTGAAAATAAAAGGTAAAAAATAGGGTGAGAAAGAGATTTTTGCATAATTTTGAAGCATTTAGCGCTCATATACATTCGTAATTATACTTATATCAAAAACCCAAAACAAATTAATTCTTTTTTTCCTAATTTAGTCCAATATTATCAACTATAATATTATACTCTAGCAAGTATAAATTTAAGTAAGTAAAATCAATTGATCCTAGTAAAAAAAATTAAAATTAAAAAGTCCAAAAGAAAAAAAAAATTGGTTAAATTTAATTTGGTCCCTCTGAATTCATCAATATTTGCTTCTATACCTTAAAATTTCTCAATGCTACTCTTGTGGTTTTCTAAACGTTTCAATGCCACTCCCAACCATCAACTAAACTATTTTTTAAATTTGCTTTTTGAGTTTTTTAGGTTTCCAAATGCATGTGATGACATAGATGTTGATTTGAGAGGGAAAGATGAGAGAAAAATCATAAAAATAAAACAAAAATGTGATAAAATTAACCTTTTGTTAGTTTTTTAATAATGAAGAGCAAAATTTAATCTAGAAGAGTAGAAATGGGAATTTGATAATCTATAAGCACGAAAAAGATAGTTTATCCAAATATTTCGTAAGAAAACGATCTTATATATCATTCTTGAGGTACAAGTACATGCATGTTACAGCATATTGTCAGACTGTTTTTTATTTTTCGTTTACAAGAAGTCATATTATTAGACTGCTGTTTTACATAATTTTATCATCGTAGCAAAGTGACCAAGACCACATTATTTCTATAAATTATTTATTATATTATTTATGGAATATTATCTTCCTTGACTTAGATCTGCATGTTAACTGATTAAATGACTGATATCGGTTGGATAAGCATCAGATGGAAGAAAGGCATTGTACGATCTTCTTGCAGTGAATTGGTTCGAAGCTTCGGTAGGATGAATTGCATCCCAAAACACATATTCAGTCCTATTTTGGCATGGGGTTGAGTCTTGAATGCATTGGCCATCACTACGTGCTGGACAACATCCAACGTTTGTAACCCTAAACCCTGTTATGCACAAAACAGACAATTTCCATTGCTTAGAGCCAAATAGTAATCATTAAAACAAGAAATTACTAGGTATGCTGTGAATCGTACTCCTTATATACAGAGTAATTCCTCGTATTAATAAATTGTAACATCCTCCACCAACAGGTTGGATGACTTACCGAGCACAGAAGGATCGCCAGATGACATCCCAGTAGAATTCAAGTATATAAAGCGTGCGTCATTCAACTCTCTATTCAGTTGATCAACAAGTGATACGAGTCCTGCGTTAAAAGGGAGGACTGCATTGTTTATATTGGTCACACAAGAGAGATTGTTGCGGCATAGAGTAGAAAATGAGTATGGAATGCTGCCTATTGGTCCAAGTCCAGGCAAGGCAATTTTCCTGGCTCCTAGGTGGTGCAGAAGCTGAAGAAAAATAGAAACAAAAGACATAAATTCACAAAAAAGATAAATTAAAATATACATGGAGTATAATGCATAAATTAAGGTACAAATACAATTATTAAAAATAAATTATAGTGTTCAAGCTCTAACTACGAATCTAATAGATGGATACAAGAATAAGAGAAAATCACATCTAATCCCATAAAAAATATTAAGTATTTCTTATATTTTTCTCTCTTTCTTCTTGTATCCAAGTATCAATGTCTATACTTTGAGCATCATAAAATTTCTCGCCAAACGGATAGTAATACCAACCTTTATTTGCAGACTATACTGGTCAATTAAAACCTTGGCATATTGATCAGGGGTGTATAAACGGCTTGTTGTATAACCACTAGGCATGAAGTAGTTGTTTAAGTAGTCATTACTGCCCAAGCTGACATAATATAAGCACTTATTAAGGTAATTTTCTGCTGCCTGCTTAGTCCCTAGTAATTGAATCAAGCGACTCAATGTAGTAACGTGATTCAGCAATTGCTCATTTAGGCTGATTCTATCACCCTGGAACATGTCAACAGAAATAGGAAAACAAAAAAAGAAGATAGAAGTTAAATCATAGGACGGTGTAAGAATACTCACAGGCAAAAAATAACTACAACGTAAATTATTTGGTACCAGTTGCCTTCCACTCTCGTCACGAATCCCTGCTGCCCCAGATGCATAGTTAACACCAACCAATATGTCTCTGCCTCTAGCAGTTGCAAATGCTGGAATAAATTGGTTAAAGCCCAGAAGTTCACCTGCAAATGCCCAAATGTAATGTCTAGTCACCATCTGAACCGTATATGTGCAAATAATTAAATTGTTCTGCTATGATCACGGTTAAGGGGATTTTGACATATAAATTCTATGATGCAAGAGAGATAGACACAAGAAAAGAGAGAACAACAACAAAAAAAAAAGCTAAAAATAATTTTTTAAGAAGAAGAAAGATACTATTATCATTTTGAACATCCATATGATTTTTTCTCCTCTCATATACTGTAGCATTATAAAGTTTTTTCTATGCAGGTTGTTCTATCAATTCACAACTTTTGACTAAATACTGCGTGTAATTCTTGAACTATATTTCATGAGAGATGATGTAATTTATTCTTAAACAATAATACATGATGAAACTTTACGTGAAGCTATTAATTAATATATGTGGCTATACTACGTGATAAACAAGACTTAAACTGATATAATTTGGTATATATGAGACGAATTATTTTCCATTTGGAAACTAATATGAAAGTGATAACGTGCAAGGAGATGAGAAGCGATCACCAATCATATCCACTACGGTTCGGCCATTAGTAAACCTTCCGGTGGTTCCATTAGGGAAGTCAATTCCATATGGGCGGTAATTGGCCTTAGCAGCCGTGACAAGGTTGTTGTTGTTGCCACTATCAGCCAACGAGTCTCCAAATATGAAAAAACAAGGCACCTGTGGAGCTGCATGAGCACAATTTTGCAAATTCGACACCAACTTCAAAAGGAAAAGCAGGAAGCACCATACTTTGATCTTGTATGCCATTTCTAATCAATTTGCAGGAAATTAAGGTGGGAGCTGTTGAGAAGTATTTGAAGCAATGGAGTTTGAAAACTGTGAGGAGAACAAAGGAATCAATGGTAACACAGCCTGATGAAAACGTTGGGATTATATAGGGTTGGAGAGGAGTGCAATGCTACAGACATGGTAGCAGTAAATTATTTATATTATTATTATTATTATTATAGTTCACTTTGAATATTTACTTTTAGGTTATTTATATTATTATTATTATTTATATGTTTTGAATATTTGAATATTTTATTACTTTTGCTCATATTTAAAAAAAAATAGCTTTCTTAATTATCTTTTCTTTATTTTGGCTATGACGAAAATGATTTAAACTACTTTTATGAGATTTTGAAATCAATTATTACTTTTAAATAAAATTTCAGACATTGAGTCTCTCTACATCTTTACTATTCTTATTATTTCTAGAAATTATCAAACTCTAGTTCCCACCGTACATTGCATCAATAATGAAAACTAAAAAGTTTTATTCAAAAAAGACATGTTTACTCCCCAAGGTAGTCATGAGTAGTAAATTTATGTTATTTCCAGAAAAAATGGAAAAATAACGATAAAAAAAACTTTTTCACTTTATTTTTTTAATTCGATATTTTGATTATTCGCAAGTCAACTCTTACATGTCCACAATGTCTTCTTGATTACGTGTACACAATTTTTGAAACCATAAATATCTTTGATTCTTTCCAAATATGGAGTGGTTGACTAAAGAGCATAATATTCATGATAAAAAAACGTTGCCATTCCTATCTCACTTTCTTGGCCTCTCTGTCAGCATTTCATGAGCATTTGATTTTGTGGAACTGATTTTGAGGATATTATACTAATTTACAATATAATATTTGAGTTTTAATTAATCAATAAATACTATAATTTTACATGGATTCTACTGAAATTCTCTTAGAATTTTAATTAATAAAAAAACTATAATATAGTTATATTTTTAAAAAACTTATATTTTCGAATCATAACTATAAAAACAACAAATACATATTAAATTTGTAATTATTACTTTTGGGACAGGTGTAGCGTGGATCAACTCATTGAATATATTTATTCATATATACTTGGCATTAATTTAGAATTCAATTTCCCGGCGACCCACACCTTGTGCACGGACCATGCTTAATATCTCTATAGACATTGACCGAAATAAATAAATTATGTAACTGAATGCTGAAATTAATCCCTCGATAACATCATCAAATGAGATTTGCAAGCAATCTTTTAACGAGATCATAATAATAATAATAATAATAATAATTGTAATATACAATTCGAATGGAGGAGAATTGTTATACGGTTTGGACTTTTAGAATCCCAATAGCGTTCATTAAATAAATTCCTTTTGATATTATATATTATCTCTAAATCCGACTTCCAGGTGTATGTACATTAAAAAAAAAATGCTTGTAAAATTAAATATCAATTAAATATTTAAAAAATTATTTAAAATTATAAAAAATTTATAAAAACTATTAAAATAAATACGGACTTCCAGGTGTGTACATAAAAAACAAATACTTGTAAAATTAAACATCAATTAAATATTTGGATGATTATTTAAAATTATAATAAATTAATAAAAAAATTTGAAATAATTATGATGATCAATTTAAAATTAATAAAATATAAAGGAATAAAATTGAAATAAAGAATTTAATAAAAAAAAAAAAGCATGGAAAGAAAGCAGTAGAAGATTGAATTAAAAAACAAAGAAAAAAACTATTTATATGAAACTATTTAGTGATCAATAGTGGCGGCGGCTGATTTGGTGACCTCTTTCAAAAGGTTGAAGTCATCGTTTTATCTTAAATTGGGAAGACTAGACAACCAACCCTTAAAAATCGGTAGAATTACCTAAGTTGTGGCGCCGGAGAGGTGCTTCGCCTTCTTTATTATTTTTTGTTTTGTTTTTTATTATTTTTAATTTCATCTATATATTTTTATTTAATTTTTTTATATTCAAATTATATGCGGTATAGTTTTAAATTATATACAGAAACAAAATTAAAAAATAGGACCACAATGTAAAATGCAAAAAAAAAAAATACATGGTCAATCACGATGTGAGCCTATCCCTTGCAGTCCCCTGCGTGGCCTTGTCTTCTTTGAATCAAGCACGCTGGGCGACACAATATCAATCGCGTGGCCTCTGTTTATTCAATCATTATACTTTTTTTTTTTCCTTTTTTAATTAAATTTTATTCAATAAAATAAATTTAAAATATAATTTTATTAAATATCAGTAAGCTTATATTTAGTTTTTTTATGACATCATATCATTTTTTTTTATAAAATTATCAAATACTCTATACATAAATATCATGAAAATATCTTTATCATAAATAACTTTAAAATATCATTTTAAATAATTATATTATAGTTTTTTTTAACAAAATTATCGAGCTTTTTTTTACAACCCTTCATATTTATTTTTCTTACATTTTGCTTTCTGGCTTTTCAAGGAAATTTTTTTTATTATCAAATGATCTCATAAAAAAAATACTCAATACCTCCACGACACAATAATAAAACCATTAATCATTTTTTTATTAATTTTTTTTTTATGATTCTCATTATTTTTTGCTTAAAAAATAAACATTTTGATAAATATTAATTGCCTACAAAAGGATAGCAGCAGCAGCATCGCCAGCCAAAATAGAAGATAGACTGCAGGTGAGCAGTCCCAAATAATGTTCTTGCACTACAAGAAAAATAAGAATTTTGGATGGAATTTTCGTCCATATTTTTTTATGAAAACAATTTCATTGTCAAATTAGCAATGAAAAATACTTTAAAACCTTCAAAATCTGATTTCCCACCAAAACACAAATTCTCGTAAAAATACAATCATATTACCATCGAGAATTAATTTTCCAGTAAAAAATTCCCATCGGAAAATAATTTAATGTTTTCACGAAATTTTCTGATAGTGCTCCTCTCTAGGCAGAGCCAACTTGAACAAGAAAATCCGCAGCACTATTCCCAGTTCTATGCGGGATTGATATGGCCATCTATTATTTCCAATATTGTTCCTGAGGAATCCGATTCAAGAATCTCTCTCCAATACCCCTTGTTCTATGCAATGAAAAGCCAAAACCTCATGGCATTAAGATCAGCATAATTCATATTGGTAGCTCTGCCAATGTATCCAGAAATCCCAATAAACCAGTTTCCACTCTCATCCCACTCTACCAAGATTACCGAGGGAGTTGCTGTTACATGAAAAAATTGTAATAAACCTCTGAATTTTTATTTTTTTTTTGGATTCGAGAAAACCTCACCCTCCGGAAAGCGCACTTTATGGGCCCAGGTGAGGGAGTAAAACCCCGGCTGTCCCAGGCTCTTACAAGAGGTGCACGCCCTAACTCGAACTCCGAATTTGATCACTGTTACGTGAGAAAAGATGTTGCTGCTGCAGCCACCTATGACCTAGCTATTCCTTCGAAAAAAACAGTAACCAATCAAATTTGTTTAGCCCAATCGCAATCCATCAGAGCACGGATCATTGTTTCAAAGCTTTGCCCACACCTTGCAGACAAATCCTGGTATAAATTAAGCTCTAATATTGTATTTTTCTTTCTTCATGTATATGTTATCGAAAAGAGAATTACTATCACTAATTGTTATTTGAAGTTCCCATTTTATTGCCGGATGATCTATTAAATTTATTTCAATATATATTGCGTTAATTACAAGCTATATCACATAAATTGGTAAATATAAGTTAATTCAGCAGGATGTCGATTTTTCTTCCTTCTATCACTAATAAGATATCTTCAATAGGTGAAAATAGTGAGAGCATATATAGATATGGGAACCAAAAGCTTCACCGGCCAATATTTGGCCTTTTTTTTCTATTATGCATGCAACTTAATCTGCACAATTTAAGGAGAATCTTATAAACCTATTCATAGATGTGATAATTGTTGGGGTTTTGAAAAGACATGAACGTAATTGCTAAGAACCAATTTTTGACCTCCATTTTTGTATATATATTTAAAATAAAAAATCCAAAAAATATATCTTTTCAACAAATTTATCTATTTTTTTTATTTTTATTTAATTTTTGTTTGCAAGAAATATTGAAAACATAAAAAATATAAAAATCAATGTAGTTGGGGTTGCAATCAAACCAATATTTGAATATCACAAGCAAAAGCAAAATTGAAGTTTGGAAATTTCTAAGTCATAATTCAGATCTGAATTGAAAAGAAATGGGCTTAAATTGGTTTAATTTGACTAAAATTAAAAGAAATGAAGGTTTAAAGATGAGTTTGAAACAAGTAGCAAAGTTAGAAAATCAATTAAGGGCTTGATTGAAAGAGAAACTTGAAATTTAAAGTTAATTTGGCTTAAAAATAAAGAATTGGAGGAACAAGGACCAAAATGAGTAAAGCGGAGAATTTAGAGGGGAATGTTATTTTGGTTAGCAATTGAATTGAAAGAAATTAAGAAAAAAGATGGAAATTAACCAAAAATAAGAAAGTGTAAGATTAGGAACCAAGGAGCAAAAGACGCCGAAATTGAAAGATTTAGCTTAAAAAAATTGGTCCTATCTCCGTGAATCAAGAAAAGATCATATTCTATGATATATTGGCTACAATCACAACACAAGAGATCATGCCTTAACTCATAGAATCCACTACAGATTCTGAGCCAAACATGCCCTATCAGTCAGCATTTCTTCAAAATCGGTGATTGTTTCCTTTTATTCACCTATAAAATGGCAGACCAGGAAAAAAAGAACGAGGAGGAGAGGACAGAAAAAAAAACACATGAAAAGGGAGACACTAGTGGGGAGAGAGAGAGAAAAAAAGGATACAAGAAAGAGAGACAGGCAGAGAGTAAGGGGTAGAAACAATTTCCAGGAAAGCAAGAGGAAGCTGGCAAGATTACTTCAATAGTAACACACGTTGCCAAGGCAATTGTGTAGTCTTCTTCTTTACAAATTCCAGTTCATTCTAGGACAACTACAATGATTTTGTTGAATGCCAAATCCAAGCTAGGTTTTATAAATGGAACCATTTCCATGTCATTGAAACAAACAAGCTAGATGAATATGCCTCATGGAAAAAAAAAATACAATCATATGATTTTTTCTTGGATCGTTAATTCACTCACATAAGACATTGCAGACAATGTTATGTTTTGTTTTCAACCACAACACAAGAAGTATAGGAAGACCTTAGAGATCGTTTTTCACAAGGCAATGTTCTTTGTATTTTTCAAATTGAATGAGATATTTCTTGCCTTACTCAAGGTCAGATAATTGTTGCGGCTTACTACAGAAAACTAAAAAAACAACTATGGGATGAATGGGAATCCTGTAATAATACCATTTATATATCTTATAAGAAAAATCATGGTCATTTTCAAACCCGGTGAAAATTCATATAGAAAGAAAATAAAAAATAATGAAGTCTAATCTCCAATTAAATAAATATCAATGGATCAAACTAAAAAAAACATGAGCTTAAAAATTGAAAAAAACAACCAAGCAAATTCAGGAGAATATTCTAAACCTGAGTTAATTTTTCAAATCCGCAACTCGTGAAATCCTCAACCCAAGCTTAATCAATAAGCTCAATTTCCAATAAATTTAATGTTGAATGATGAAATTGAAAAAAAAAATCAATTTAAAAAATTCACAGTAGAAAAAATAAGAATTAAAAGAATATGAATCAAATCTTGTAGGAAAAAAAAATTGAAGGAGAATGAAATCCTTAAAAAATCAATTTTAAAAAACATCTCAAATAAAATAAATAGTAATCAAAAGAATAATGACCAAATCTGATAGATAAAAAAAATTTAAATGAGTATGAAATTGAGAAAAAAATCCAATTCTATAAAGATGGACCATATTGGAAGGAAAATCAAATTAAATAGTTGCTTTAAAAATTTGAAGGGTTAGACATGGAAAGTAAGGAGGAAAAAAAAAAATTGAAAGAAAGGTTGAATGAGCCAATCCAAAGGCCCGTTGGCCATACACTTTGCCCAGGGATGTAGAGGCTATCAAGATGACTCGAATGCCTACTCAGAAGCCATTGTTTGGTTGCCAAACACCAATACATGCAATGCACATATGAATCACTTTGTTTTATTAATATAAATATTTGTTAAATGACTAAATTACTTTTAAGTTAACTTGATTATGAAAAAACAATGATAAAAATACAAAAAATTCATAAATATTAGTTAAATAAGTTTTGCATAGAAGGATATATTTTTAATTAAGAATAGGAAAACATAGATTTTTTAAAAACAAAGGCACGAAAGAAAATATTAATTTTGTGAGATGATATAAAGTAAAAATATTATCTCTTTGATGGTGTAGTGTATTATATCTTTTTAAAAATTATTTTTATTTGAAAACATATTAAAATAATATTTTTAATATTAATACATTAAAATTATAAAAAATACTAAAAAATAAAAATTTAATATTTTTTAAGACAAATATATTTTTAAAAAGTATATAAAAACATTACACTTCCAAACAGATCTTTTAGTTTTTATTTATTTAATTTTTTTTTTGTTAATGGTTATCATGAATTTAGATCGAAGCAGGAGATGTTGTCCTGGCATGAGCACTGAATTATTGATGAGAAAGTTATAAGCACCAGTCGTCGACAAAAAGAATCATTAGCTTCAACTTTAGCCTTACACGTGTTGGTAAATGATATCATGTCTGCCATTGGATATTCCTGCGGTATTTGGATTTATTTTCGACATATGATCATGGTGGAAGGCATTAAATTTAGACCTAATAATATTTCTCATATTATTTTTAGAAAGTAATAAAAAAAT
>Ga0325401_1005933_pt1 | contig 11763 bp, 14 predicted proteins | sample PopdelMetagenome_FD_205666 | JGI IMG/M metagenome (GOLD analysis project Ga0325401, IMG submission 205666) | Populus deltoides microbial communities from Bellville, Georgia, United States - Xylem-PdKOR-R2 | ecosystem: Host-associated > Plants > Phyllosphere > Stem > Wood/Secondary xylem | place...
CACTGATATTTCAACCGAGGGGCATAACCCTCACTCTGTTGCAACATGATTGTTTTGCTTCAGGTTTTGACCACTCTCAGTGTTGACTATGTCAACTCTAAACTGTGAACTAGCTGATTTCATCACTTAGAATAACTTAAGAACTTGAATTTGGAAACATAAAGTTCTAAGAACCAAACCCAGAAAGATCTATACTTGGGATTTATAAACTAAAAAAGAATTCAGCAATAAATAAATGCCCGCACCAGAGTCCTCAGTGTCTACCTTGATATTGGAAAATTAATTGAATTCCCTGCTGTATAGGTTTGTTGGCCGCTTCCCATCTGATGCGAGAAAACAATAATAGATGAGAGATCGAGCTTTTAAAATAAAAAGGTAAGGGGAAATCACTTCAAAGCTCAACCTGAATATATGTCTGTGGATAAGTGCTTGGCATCACCATCCCAGGAACTTGATAGCCATAGCTTCCCCAATTCTGAGCTGGTAAGTGAATGCCATTGGAAATGGGTCTATGTGCATTGGCAGGAACGGTTTGGGATCCACCACCAGTCCTTGCTGCAGCAGTCATGTGGAATTGTTGTTGTTGGGATAACATTGCAAGTTGCTGTTGAGGGACGGAAAATGGAGAAACCATACTGGACTGTGCATAATCCACAAACAAAATGGTAAGATGAACATGAATCTCTTTTACGCAAGAAAAGGACTAGATAAAATTTACAAATGGCACAAATGGACTGTTGTGCATCAAAGATGCCATAATGCCACTTTCCATACTCCATTTTATCAAATGATAGAAAACTATGGACACTGAAACTTTACTAGCGATCTGTGTTAACAAAAAATTACAAAGACACCTTCACCCCTATTTTCTAGCCAGAACAGCCAACTGGGAAGCTAACATATATGCCATAGATGACCAAAAAATAGTGTTGCTTATAATCCTCTGCCATGATAGCTTTGTGATGGACACTCACACTCACACACAGCTCTTCACAACTTTTTATCATATGATCACTGAATTGAATCTTTTTTCTTCCACAATACCCTGGCCACATTTAATCATGCTTCTAAAAATTTTCAATGCAGACATTTTTTTCACAATACATACCTTGTTGAAGAGGTTCATAGGATCATTATTTGAATCCTTTAGGGGTTTCTCTAAAGGAGGTGAAGTTGAGTTTGGTTGTGTCATGCTTTCAATAAAATTTGATGTACCACTTCTCTTTGGTGTTGATTTTGCTTCAGCAGCTGCAAGATTCTTTGACAATTATGGAACTGGGAAACCAGGAAAAAATGGGAAAAGAGCATCTCAATGTCAATAATTTCTTTTATAAAATTATCAGGAGCAAAAACTCACCTTTTAAACCGGTCCATCCAATATCATGAGCAGGAGTCGTGGAATTACTCCCCCTAGAATCATCCATGCAAAGCAAATTAAAAAGTTCAGTTGCATAATCAACTTTTGGCGGTGTTACAACTTTGGTTGCACTTTCTTCCTTCTTTTCTAATTCAACTTTTGGGGCTGCTGGTTCTGACTTCCGCACAGGTTCTTGTGGTTTGGTATCACGCGCCACCTGTTTGCACAGTCTGTTAGTTTAGTTGTATGCAGGGCTGGCAGCCAAAGCAACACATTACCGTGCATGTTAAACACACATGATGACACACAAGGAAAAGCAAGATAAGCCATTCCTCTCTAACTCTACCGCAATTGATTGGTCAGACCTCTAACAATCAAATGGTTCTTCAATTAAACCCCAAATGGAATCAACTGTTCAGAACTCTAATAATCAGTTGATAATCAATACAAATTATCTTCCTAATTTTTTTTTTTATCTTTTTATGTTTTCAAGAGATCTCAAGAAATTGGACAAAATAGTTGTTTCCCAATACGTCTGCAAAATGTCCCTACATTCTCAGCACTCAAATAATAATAATAAAAGAAATGCAACCCCAGTTTAACAACTTGCATCGATTTTAATTATTGTACAAAACTTTTAACAGTATGGACATGCATAGCAAAATATATGCACGCTATAAATACTTTGACATTTGTGTATTATGATTTTCGTTTGTTTGGTTATATATATACACTTAAATTAAAATGGTACTGGAAGGGAGAAGGGAAATGGAATGTTGCATGTGAAAAAAAGGCAAGAGGAAGCAAAAATGTATCTACCGGTTGAGATGCTTTAACAGGCATTGGAGTGGATGCTTTAACAGGCAGTGGTGTGAAAGCTTTAATAGGCGCCGGAGTGGAACTTCTCGAAGCAGGACTACTGTCATTTGTAATGGGTGGACGAGTAATTCTTCTCTCCTCAGAACCATGGTTAGTGCCATTCATTCGGCCATGCCCACTACTTCTTGGTTCTGGTCTATAAATCGAGGTCCCCTCTCCACTCCCCCTCGAAGGTGATTTGACTTTTCCATCCCTAGGAACCCATCTCTTCTCTTCATATCTAACATATAACATAAGCATCCTTAAGTTCAACATCAGGTAGAAAACTAATGATATGGACAAAGCAGTGTGACAAAGTCATACTTTGCTCGAATGAAATTCTCGATTCCAACTCTGTCATAATTAGGAGGCAACTCTGCTTCCCAGTAGTTATTTGATCTCTCGTTCCCCGTAGCTGTGGAAAACAAGAACAAAAACCTGATCTCAGATGCAACTTGGAAAAATCAAAAGGTAAACAATTTAGAGAATTAAAAATCATGCTTACATTGGATAAATGCTATCTGCTCTGGAAGCCATGTGTCTAAAGTGGCTGATCTAACCTGTGTAAGGGTCATAAAGGAGCTGAATGAGCACATTGTAGATGAATGTGCGAATAGTTGCAAACTGAATCTCGGGATGGTCATCACTCTTCACTTGAAAAAAGAAGAAGATATACATGATTTTAATGGAATAAAATGCTCCACCTTTGATATGTGTACTCCAAGACTCCTATGGATACCTGAACACTGCATGCATATGAAGATTCCTAGATTCACACTAGCCCATCTAGGCCCTCTGTATAGAAAATGAGACAGCATTGCAAATCATAAATCCTCAAACCCATACATTGCAGTATACTACTAAAAAGCCAGTTCCTGATAGGAACATTGGCGTAACAAGAAAAAGGTCAGCAATTTGAAAACCTGCATTATTTCTTATACACAACATATATTGCGCTTAGATACCTACTTGCTTTTGCAGTCAGCGCACTCTCGATTCTCCGGTAATTTAAGGAGGCTTTCCAGTATCTGCAATCAAAATAACCACAAAAGTGAATTTCATTTTAAATCACAAGCTAAAGAGAACAGAATCCGACTTAATTAATCCAATCAATTAATGACATCATATAGACTAGAAATTACAAGAAAGTTATCTGTAAGGCCATAATGCCTGCTATGAAAGAACAGTTGAAGCACCAATCGCAGAGCTTTGCTTTGGATTTTGCAGAGAACAGTCCACATTATATTTCGAAAATTATCATTGACTTTATTAATTTGTAAGCATCTTATTTTTATCAACTTTTTTAATTTGTAAAAATCATCATTGACTTCCATGCTAATGGCATGAGGCAGGTGGATAGAACACTAACAACTTCAATAAAATAAGAGTCTACAACTGTACAGCAAACTACAACTAATTCCAACTACACAACATGGATATGATATCTAACAAAAAAAAGAAAAAGAGAAAAGAAACACAGCCCCACAGGTGTTAATTGCACAAAATCCACAGTGCAAAAACCAACAACTCAGCAACACTTGTCTAGTTACAGACAGCATGACCCTTTAATTTTAGCCAGCCTCCGCACCACCATAAACCTTCGACAGCTATGTTGTGAATTTTAAAAAAGTTTCTTCCTTTATTGGCTCATTTTTTTAGCATACATGATTAACAAAACATTCAATGTAAAAACAATCTAAATACATAAGAAACTAAGACAACTCAAAACAGATTCCATTCCATGTTTATAATTTGAAGAAAAACCAATTCAAATTGTGGAACAAGAACGTAATTTCAGACAAGTGCAATGAAAAAAAACAGATTAAATATAACTATGCCTTTCCTGTAACTGGCCAAGACACCTAAGATCTAGTAAAACATAAGCAAACCAAATGAACTTTTACTAAAATGAATCAAAAAACAAATACAAGAAAGAGACTTTATCTAAGAAACAGCTTATAATTCCAAACCGAACAAAGAAAAAGAAGCAAAACATCAACACAGAGAGAAAAGAAACTAAAGAAGAGACCTTTCTGTGCTTTGCATTAAGTTCTTTCGAAACATTAGCCTTCTCATTCATGTTTTTGCACTCTCTCTCTCTCTCTCTAATGAAACAAAAACTTACACTTCTCTTTCTCTCAGAGAAAAACTGAATATTTCTTTGTATGGCGGCTTAGAATCCAACAAAGGCCGACAGTACAGGGAAAGGAAGTTAAAAGGTATGGAAGAAGAAGAAGAGAAGCCAAAGTGGGAATCTTCTCTCTCTTTCTCTTTGCTTCGGTTTTTGAATGGAGACCAGCGTGTCCTTGCACGCGTTAAATGGGAACGAACCACTTTTGAGGACACAATCCCTCAATGTCTAGTACGTTTCTAAATCAGCATTTCTACTTTATTTCTTAACAATTTGACCCTCGTGAGTTGCGGGCCTTACTTATGGTTTACAATGAATTTATAGTTTTTATTTGAAGTTTTTATTATTTATATTCAACTACGCATTAGAGCTAGCTAAAATTTAACATATACATGAATTAATATTTATTTTTATATAATCTATTAATTATTATATTATAATTATAAAAAAATAATAATTAAAAATCCCCAAGTCAAATAAACTCAATGAGATCGAACCAACGAATATAGAATATGGATGAAAAACCTAAAACCCACCCCCCATTCCTATCCAAGTTTACATTGATATTTATATAAGTGAATTGCGTTTCAAATGACATTTCATGAAAATTAAGAATTTTCTTGTTTAAAATTAATTTTTTCTATGTTTTCGGATTATTTTGATACGCTGATGTCAAATATTATTTTTTAAAAATAAAAAAATATTATTTTAATGTGTTTTTCAGCGAAAAACACTTTAAAAAGCAGCCACTACTACACTCTCAAACACCTCTTTAGTAAATTAAAACGGTTAGGAAAGGCTTAAATTTGACAAAAGGTAGAGGTTTAAGGGGGTGAATTGACAAAACGTCAATTGTTAAAGGACCAAACACAATTTTATCCAAGAGGTGGCCGCTCTCTTTTACGTGGCTTGTTCAAGCTTTGGGTGGGTGGCAATTTGACGCCGCTATTATTCTTCCTCTTCGAAAATGAAAGAGACGCCACGGAGAGGTTTTTCATTATTTTTTTTTTCTCCTTCTTTTTCATTGCCATATCCTTACTCTTTCTTTTTATTTATTTATTATTTATTTATTTATTTTTTTTGGCCTTTTAATTTTCTAATTTTTCCTCTTGGATAGCAGCAGGGCCACAGCCCAAAATGAAAGATCAAGAACCATGCTTGCAAGCAACCTCCTCCTCTCCAAAATAATGGTCTTTCATGTGATTTGACAATAGAAAAATTAAAGTCTTTATCAAATTTGATTTCTTAATTAGGAGTATGGAGTTCTCCCCGCCATTGATTGGAGGTGCTACCCAGCATCCTTCATTTTGATCCATTGATCAAAGTTATTAAAGGTAATTTAAAAATATATTTGGTTCGAAAAAGTATTAAATTGATATTTTTTTGGTGTTTTATAATGTTTTTGATGTTCTGTTATCAAAAATAAAAAAGTTATTTTGATGTATATTCAAGTAAAAAATAGTTTAAAAAAAACACTATATATCATAATATCAAATATACATTAAACTTGACTTGATTCATGACTCGACTCAAAGCATGAGTTAAAGATTTGATCAATTAGCCTAATTAATAAAAGAAAATGTTGTTTTGAAGAATTTTTTTTTTGAAAAGTAAAACCGAGTTTTAACTAGTTCAACCTAATCGTGGGTTTTCAATTTTTTTTAAATTTTGAATGCGCATGCTTAGCAACTTCTCATGGTTGCTTTAATTCTAGTTTTTTTTTTCAATTTAAATTAAATGGTAGGAGAATATTGTTGTAAGTTGAAACCAATGCCATGAATGTTGAAGAACTACCCTGGTTGGTGTGCCTAGACCCTTCTTAATCTCTCAACTTCACATTGACTAATAGAAAGAAAGAATTATGGAAGGAAGATGTAATTAAGCATTTAATTAAACTTATCATTATATTATTATATCAAGCCTTCTCCATACGAGAATCAATTCGAGGTCAATCATAGCTATTTTTACGGGTGTATAGTGTTTTTTAAAATTATTTTTTAATTAAAAATATATTAAAATATTTTTTTATAATTGTTTTTTTTATTTTTAACATTAATATATTAAAATAATAATAAAAATATCTAAAAATATCACTTTAATATTTTTTATATAAAAAACTATTTAAAAATAAAAGATTATGATATTATTTTTTTTTTAAAAAAACAGCAAGTGGACCTATTTGTTGTTTGTGTCCAACCCCTTACCATCACCTGGGTCACCGTTCAACACAAAGTCGCTTGGAAATCATCAATTTTTTTTTTTTTGACAAATTGCAATTGTCCATTTTCCCTGATGATCTAATCCTTTTGCAACTAAAATTTATTAAACCTGAGTTGGCACGATGGATTGTTTCAAAAAATCTAAAGTTATTAAACTCGATTGATCCGACTAAGTTGATTTATAATTTAACTATAACAATGGTGTTTTGAATAAAAACAATATATTTATTTTATAGCTATTTTGGATAAAATAGCTATAATGATGTTTTAAAAAATCTTAACTAATTAAACTTGGTTGACCCGATTGCGATGATTTATGATTTGATTATTTTAACTAAATTTTATTCAGATTCGATGATGATAAATACTAAAAAACAAATAAAAAAACTATAATAATATTGTTTTGAATAAAAATAATAGATTTGATTTGACCCGGTAATTTATAAATCAACCCAACAACTCAATAACTCAAATCTTTTTTCCAACTAGGACCACAACCTTGGTAGCCATTCAACACAAAGTTGAGTGGAAATCATCATCTTTTTGACAAATTGCGATTGTCCATTTTCTCTAATGATCCACAGAATTATATTGTAACCCTTGATGGACATTAGATAGATCAAATCCTACTGATTGGATTCTAACTAGATTTTCCATTAATAATGCAAATGTGAATTATGTGGACAAGATGCCGGCTCCCTTCCAAGCTCTGTTCTTGAAAACCCAAAGCCGAAAGAAAGATCTTAGTGTCAACCATCACATTCTGGATTTTCGTTTGTATGTTACAACTTACTGTGTGCAGAAATTGGAAAAAAAAAAGTTCTTGTAAATGGACAAAACTTGGAATCACAAAAAGTTGATTGAATATTTGCCCATCAATGCCCGCAGGCCTTATCAAACCATTTTTTCTTGATTTTGTTACCTCTGTTCAACTACCATCAATTAGCACAGAAGAAAATGAAAATGATTGAGATGCATAATGTTCTTAGCACTAGCTAGGGCTTCGCCATTAGTCAAGGCAGCTTCAACGAGACCTGAAATCACAAGCTCAACCAGACTAAACCACCCTCATTAGGATAAGCTTGAGCTTACATATGCACAATGTACACTTGAGCATGAGTCAATTGGTTTATCTGGGCCACCATCGCTAGCTGTTAGGAATCATGCCACTTCAGAATTGACTTCAATTACAAATAAAATAATATGTTATCGGTACTGGTTCAACAGAACAATCATTCCATAGTATTCAGATTAGAATATTCAATCTCAGACAAAGCTTGTAAGAGAGAAAAAAACTAGAGCTGTGCTGTGATAATTGGATGGTATAAACAATATGCTTTGAAAGTTCAGAAGAACCCCACCTTGATGGGAAATTTGAACGCCATGGAAGTTGTTAGATGACTTGTGTCAGATGACACTGTAATGGAGGTTTCTTGAGCTCCAGGTGTAATTTTTGTCTTTCTGAACCCAGAAAAGAGGGGTCGGAGTTCTCCAAGAAGTGTCTAATTGTCTGTCACAAGACATGGTGCAGGAATCTCAACTGCAATTCTATATCCAATATTTGCCGAGTATTGCAGGCAGGATTCAAGTCCTTCATAAGGAAGAAGACCAACAGTAGCCTTTTTCCAACTGCTCTTGTCTTGGTGCCAACAATCTCAAATAGAAATCCTTCACAATGTTTCCAACCAGTATTAGCTCAGAAATCAAAGCCAATATTGGTTTTGAAAAGCTGTCTACAGCTAAGAATCTTGTACTATCTGAAAAGTTTCAACAGCTCAATCATTGAAATTAAGATAAACTGGCAAGTCCCAGGTGCCCAATGAATTTGTTATAGTACAAGTTTGAATAAATCAAAATGCCCATTTTCATCTCTGTTGTCAACCTCGCTTTCAAACAAACATACTCGCAGACTGTCTCGAAGTTTTATTGCATTAAAGAGAACCAAGAAAGCATGTGAGACCAGATACAATATCGACGTTTTACTAGAATTAGTTTATGTGGTGGGCAGAAGAAAACTTTATTTCTGATAATGAGCAAATTTGTCCATAATAGACAACACAGCAACATTGCCACGAGAGAAAAGGGAGAAAAAAGGGCACAATAGAATTAACAAAGGTAGACACCTCATACTCCATAAAAGTACAGAGCAGACCTATGGAAGTGCATTTCCTAGCATGTGTAGTGCCATGTCCCCTCCATGGTCTAGAATTCCAGTCATATCATTCTCTTTTCTTAAGCATCTTTGCATCAACTTCTCCACTATAAGGTGCAACATGGTATGCATACCGTTGGAGAACAGAGAAGACAACCATCTCCAAAATTACCAAGACATTCTGATAAGCTTCTTCAAGGTGCTCCACATCCAACCAAAAATGATTAGGCCGAATGATGCCCATCGAAACAAGCATCTCAAGCACTATTCCCTGCACATGGTAAAAAAATGGCCTTCATGGACAAGTGATGGCATCCATGTATTAAATAACACAGATGAAAGGACACCATGAATAAAACTGGGCAAGACAAAAGCAGGGAAAGGGAGAGGCAGAAGGAAGTTGCAATCCTCTGTGGTCTGGAGATGCACATACATTCTACACAAAAACCTACATATGTTTAGACATTTATAGCCACAGCTATAACCTCCTGATCTGTTCTAGAGAACAAGTTAACCCACTTCCTCAGTTCTGGAACTCTGATTAGACAGTCCAAATGATTAGCGGTGATTTGAAAAGCATTTACAATGAGTTTCCCGAAGGCATTCTATAGGCCCATCAAACTACAAAATGCATTAGGTATGCTGCACAGCTCTATTTCAAGGATTTTGAAGAATCTCCAAATGGAATTTAATCAAATATGCATGGCCCTGATCTCAAATTTAAAGGCGCAAGCAAACAAGCCACAGCCATCTTTTTTCAGTAACTTATCCGTATCGAAAGCACTAATCTGATATATTCGAGCCAATTAAAATCTGAACCACTCACACCAAATATCCCAATAAAACTTGAATCCGAACCATCTCAAAGCAAAAGATTTAGCTAGCATATAGAGTAGCTTCCCGTTAGAATGGCTCTGTTTTAAGTGGCTTGCAGAGGCCCACTATTTTCTTCTTAAATAAATCGTGAAAATGATATTTGCACAAGCCACAAGGTGCCAAAATCTTCAAAGATTGTAAAATTCCTTTGATCGGATTAACCTAGATATTCTCCTTTTGTCTATCCTATGGGGGACGAGGGAGATTTGGTTGGTTTGCTTCAGGTTGTTAGGTCTCCTTATGTGCCCTTGGAGCTCTTGAGGGCTTGGCTTATGTTGAGAAGAACTACAGATTAGGAGATGTTGATCTACTGTTGAAGTCAATTTGCTACAATTCCAGCTGGTGTAGATGAACTGATTGAGTTGGACTCAATCACTTGTGGCTCCTACTTCCTAGGCACACGTTTGTATATATATACTCGATGTAAATACTACAGAGACATGAAAAATAAATAAAACTACTCTCCATTCTTTTTCATCATCTAGTTTTCATGGTATCAGAGCGTATGAAACTCTAAAACCAAGCTTTCGCAAAATTCTCCAATGGAGGACAGTACTGATTCAACAAGTACTAACAAAAATACTACCCTTCCAAACATGTCCTTTTTAACCATTGATCCTTCTGACCCCTTCTTTATCCATGCATCAGATCATCCAAGCATGAATCTTGTTCCAAAAGTTCAACACACACCCACCCTTTGCACATCAAGGCAGGAGGGAGAGAGAAAAGATGAACAGGAAGCAGAATGAGTACGGGAAGGATACTTACCTGCCAAAAGCAAAAGAAGACAACTCCTTTGATGCATAAGAACTTTGCAAGAGGCTTGTGTGGTGCCAACTCTTTTGCAAATAGATGGTAAAACACTAGCAGAGAATACAAAGCCAGTGAAACGGAAATGTTGAGGATAATGGTGAATGTCCAACTCAACCAATTGGGGTACATGCCAAGCATTTGCAGCGTTATCATCAAGATCGAACATGTTGGGCGAATGATGACAAATTGCCAAGTCCAGTGTTTGAGCACTACTAAATTACGGTGGTCTAGCCGCACTGTGTGAGGCTGCATTTTATAAAAACGTAATGTGCTTAAAAACTTGGATAGACAAGTCAATGGTAGCATTCCTCTCATGTAACTGTTATATATTATAAATTATAAACGGGAAAGAATCTGCAGAAATCATTTCCATACCACAAAAAGTGTCATTGGGAAGGCATGGTGAATTTCTCTTCCTTTGACCTCATCAGGCACAATATTTTTGCTAATGGATATTTTCAGGTAACTATACAACAATGACAAGAACTTGGCAATTACCTGCAAGTAGAAATGAGAAACTAGAACTGATGTCATAAGCGAAAGGAGCCACAAAACAAAGTTAAATCACAATTATTGCATTGAAAACTCACCAAGGCCTCATAACATTCCTTAACTGAATCCAAAAACGTGAAGAATGCTTCACTCCCCTGGAAATTCAACAAACCCACAAAGGAATCAACAGCATATATGGGAGCCATTAGGATAATAATTATTATGGCCCTCTGTTCCTTTGGATTTTTCCAGTAAAACAGATGCTGAGATAGGAGCTGCACTGTAAAGAGCAGTGTAAGCAGCACACAGAACGCGCACCCTAATAGGGTAATCTGTCCACGATCCATATTGCTGAAATCCATAATTAAACAGCTAATTGAGAAGCAAAAATCTACAAAAGAACATCAGCAAATGATCAGAACCTTTATTACCAGTTCTCAGTGGTAGGAATAAATGCAGCAAATGCTGTTTAACAGATCAAAGTCAGATAATAAAAGGAGAAACAATAAGTTAAATTCTAAAACAATTGCAAGGTGGGAAATGGTGATAGTAGAAGCAATCAACTACTATTCCTTTATACTGCACACTCAGATCTGCAACTGGAAAACATCAATTTAGGATATATCAGTGGATGATAAATGTGTGAACTTTACTGATGCATCAAACTTAGGGTAACATACATATCCGTGCATATATGCACATGTAAATAGGCACACAAGTATCAAGATTTACAGTAAATAGTTACAGAGTTGCCAATGATGGCACAACCGAAATGCAATCCTCTAGTTTCAGAAGAAAAATTCAGCTATCTAATACACGAACAAAATTTTAGGAGCAGATGAAGCCCGTCACGAAAATAAATCCT
>Ga0325401_1005934_pt1 | contig 11763 bp, 4 predicted proteins | sample PopdelMetagenome_FD_205666 | JGI IMG/M metagenome (GOLD analysis project Ga0325401, IMG submission 205666) | Populus deltoides microbial communities from Bellville, Georgia, United States - Xylem-PdKOR-R2 | ecosystem: Host-associated > Plants > Phyllosphere > Stem > Wood/Secondary xylem | place...
TAACAACCCCACCCCCTCCAAAAAAAAAAAAAAAAAAAAAGAGAGACAAAAAGGCTTTCCAATAATAAAAAATTCTGCCATCCAACATTTTTCCCTCTTTTGTTTTCTTTTGCAAAATTGATTGTCTTCCATCCAACTTTGGAAAAAATACACACTTACTAGCTCTTTTTTTAGTACTTGCATAAAATATGGATGTATAAATAAGTTGGTCATATATTTAGAAAAAAAATAAAATCATTTTTCACACAAACATCCATCCAAAAAGACTTTCAAATCAAAGGGCCAAAACTTAAGATGCAACTTATATTTGTCATTTCTCTAAAAGTTCAATGACATAAATAATTATTATCCAATGCTTCAAAACTAAACTAAACTTCATAATTTTCCATAAAATTCAATTTTTTCATCTTTTAAAAGTTTTTTTTAAATCATATTTATCTATCTATCTATTAGGGGTCAACCTACAATATAAGTTGTAGTTACGATGACACTCTCAAACTTCAAAAAATAAAATAAAATAAAATTGAGATACATATATTGTTTGTTTAATTTTCAAACTTTTACTACCCAAATCTACCTGTTTAGGAGTGTGGTTGTGATTGTTTTTTTAAAAATTATTTTTAAGATCAATGTATTAAAACGATCCAAAACATACAAAAAAAATAATTTTTAGCAAAAAAGATTGATTTTTTTAGAAACGCGAGTTGACCTGCGTTTACAAACGCTCCCTTAATTAGCTCATCAAAAACACAAACTCTTTTAACTTAAAAAATTTTAATAGCCAATAGGTAGCCTAACCTACTATAAAACATTCTTAAATAAATAAACAAACATAATTAGCTCAATCCTCTAGTATAAACTATAAAAACAAAAAAGATTCTTTGATTATCTTAACAAATCATATTTCTCAATACTCTATTTCTCTCGTGTCAGTAACTTGAAGGGTTGTAATGGATTGTGGTTTATAATTCCCTAATTGCTTTGATTTGTTCTCTTATACTAAGGAAAGAAATCTATAGTCTCCATTTTCTTAACAAATACATAACTATACAAGAATTTAAGGTAATTCTAATTTTTGGTGTTTGCAATCTCATATTTACCATTTTCTTTTGCATTTGGGGTTTTGATTGATTTTTATGAATTATATAAAATTGAATTCTTCAGGGCTTTAATTACTGGAATGTTTAATGATACCAATTAGATAAAAAATTATCATATATTCAATGTATTAGTTTCACTTTGATTTTGATTAAGCTATAAGATTAATTCTTGAACTAATAGTGATGATATTTTAGGTTTATTTTGTCTTGAATTAAGTTTTAAAAGTTGAGATGCGATAACAAATAACTATAAAATCTTTTTTTAAGAAATCATATGTCAATCTCCCCAAAAACAATGTATTTGTTATAGTTACTACTTCAAACATGACAACTCATTCCTCCTGAATTTGAGGAACTCAACGAATATCCTTCAAAAAATCAAATAATTTAGCATGAAGAAATGAATGTTACTTCTTTGAAACGTGATTCATGAATATGTCCAATGATATGAGATATTTCTATTAACCAAAGAACATAAATTCATTGTGTTTATCTCAAAACTGATGCGTTTCAATCTATGCATTTAGAGTATCCTTTTCTAAAAGATAAGAATCACCATAATTGATTTCAAGCTTCTTGGTTTAAAGGATTTTTGAGTTAACTAGAGTGCTCAAATGTAATGAATGCTATTTTTTGTTTGTCTTTCTACCTTTTTGGTTAGCCAACATGAAAGTCAAGACCAAAAGATTGTGTCTAAAGGCTTTGTTAATTGGTGAAATGTAAATGATGGGATTTTTTGTGCTTTGTTGGGAAAGAAAATTCAATACATAGAATTATAGTGAAATATTATGAATATTTAATGAATCAGTCATTATATATTCACAACTTGATAAATAAGTGAGCATTATAAAAAGTTGAGAATAATCTTCTACACCTTATAGATACAATCAATACTGTTTCATAGCTAACTTTTTAAGCATGTGCCTTTAGAGGCCACAAAAAAAGTCATGGTTCAAAAAATCAAGGTAATTTATTGAATTCTTGAAACTTCTAGGAAGTCATAATGCTAAACTTGGCAGGCTTGTTTTAAAAAATACTCCCCGTTAAAATAATAAATTTATTTCTTGTAGAATTTAAAAGGAGATTTTAAGTATCTTTACTAGCAATATGCGAAGCATGATTCACGGTAAGATTGAGGGTTCAAAGTCTTGTATTATTGTTGATGAAGCTAAAGATAAAGATTAAGAAGGAATAAATAGCAATTACCTTACCTTTCATTGACAAAAATGGTTTCATTCGGGAACATTTTTCCATGTTGTGCATATAAAAGATATCATGACATTGACTCTAAAACAAAAAAGTGTGCAATGTTCTATCTCGTCATGATATTTTCATAGGACATAATCGAGGTCGAGGATACGATGGTGCAAGAAATTCATGAAATGCAGCAGAACACATCCACTAATCCAAGTAATATTTATGACCAAGCTAGTGTAGAAGGACAAAGTCAAAAAAGAAAAAAGAAATATATGAAATGCAGCAGAAAGAGCCCCCATGTACACAGTTCACTTTTTTTTTTCTGTTGGTACAAAGAGAGAAAGGTGTGGCGATGAGGAATGGACACAGGGAAGTTGCTAAAAAGAGACCAATTCACACTCAGAGTCCACTAGGAAATCCATGACCACCGAGCTACAAAACAAAACACACATCCACTTGTGTCCAAACATGGCGACTCCCTTCCACCTCAGTCTCAACTCAAATGCACAGAACCTTCTTCTTTATTTTTTATTTTATGTGTCCCAGTCTCACTTTACTTCTTCGGTTTCTGTCTAAGCAAGTACACTCCCTCCTGCCTTTCAGTTTTGCCCGAATAACAATTAAAAGCACTTTTTTTATCTTACATAAATGGACTGTTTGAGGTTTGCTTTTAATTAACTACTCGTGAAACCTTGTTATAATTTATAATTGCTGTTGTTAGACTATTTAACCTTCTGATTAAAATATTTTAAAAATAATACAGACTTTGGAAAAAAAATACAAATTACCTTAGAAAAAAAATCATTCACTATCTATCTAGTTTTCGATCACTACAAGAATGAGAAGGATAGAGAAGTCAACCCGTTCAGGTTGAAATAAAATTGTAACTGATGAAGGGTTAGAGAGATTACTCTAATCTTTTCTTGGGTTCTTATCCTTTTTACTAAATTTCCATTCCTATCTCTTTTCTTGCATCTATCTTTCCCCTGATCTCTCGTGATAAATAGAGTGTAAATAATGATTATTTTATCTCTTTTTTTTTTTTTGTTATGAAAAAGAAAGTAAAATGTTTACATCTACTCAACTCAGTTATAAAAAAGAGAATAAATTTGATTGAAGAAACGTTACCAATGAAAGAAAAAAACCCCAATGTTTACGGCATCGTCAAAAGCATGGTAGAAAATGACAAATTCAAACAACAGTCACCATAAAAAGATAGATCCCTTCCTTGTCCACCAAGCCTTGGTTGCATTTAAACAAGTCAAGCGGGGGTCTTTGTGTTTACCTTGGAAACCAGAATTCTGACGCTTCCGCTATGGGTACCAAAATCTTGACCTCTTCTAGCCATGGCTTTGAGAATGAATGCAAAGAGATTCATGATTCTTGGGGAAGGTTAAACCACTTGGTTCGATCATTGGCTGGCAGGTCCAAGCTTGAAAGGCAACAGATTAGAGAGACTTACAAGGCCATGTATGGAGAAGATATGGCCATTCTTCTCCAAAAGATGCAATTCCAAAACGGATCAAAAGTATGTGCAGCTTTATATAGGTGGATGATGGACACACATGAACGTGATGCTATTGTTGCAAGGGAAGCTTTTGGACAAGGTGATGTTAACTACAAGGCTCTTGTTGAGATTTTTGTCGGGCGAAAATCAAGTCATATGGTTCTCATCAAACAGGCTTATTATGCAAGATTCAGAAGGCATTTGGACCAAGAAATTATCAATCTTGAGCCACCCCATCCTTACCAAAAGGTAATCTTGTTCAATCTTAAAGATTGTATCAAATGATAAACAAGCCCCGGATTCAAGAATATGAATAGCATTTTCTGTACGTGCTTGATATCTGTTATTTGAATATGTTGCTATGGTTTTGAAGATTCTTGTAGCGTTGGCTACATCACACAAGGCACACCAGGAAGATGTTAGCCAACATATTGCAAAATGTGATGCTAGGAGGCTATATGAAGCAGGGGAAGGGAGTTCACAGGGAGCCGTTGAAGAAGCTGTTGTGCTTGAGATTCTGAGTAAAAGGAGCATTCCACAGACGAAATTGACCCTGTCTAGCTTTAAACACATTTATGGACATGAGTACACAAAGGTAAAGGGTGAAATTTTCTCATACTTCATACCATCTTTTGCCGAGCAATTAATTTTCTGCGTTTAACAGTCATATTTTGAGTTCATGGGTTCTTTTATTTCGACTCTATTTTGCAGTCGCTCAAAAATGCAAAATACATGGAATTTGAAGATGCTCTTAAAGTAGTCATGAAATGCATGTGCAATCCACCTACTTATTACGCAAAGGTAAATTTATTATTCTCTCTAATGTTTTTAATTATAAACAATACATAAAATGGTGCCAGATTTTCCTCCACTTTCTCATTTTCTGGACAAGATTTCAATATTACTTGCCAATTGCCATTCTATAGTTCCCCTGCATAAAAACTCACGCTGTTTCAGGTACTGTATACGAGTTGTAAAGGGACAACAGCAGACAATGGTGCCGTGGCTCGTGTGATGATAAGCAGAGCTGAGGTAGACTTGTATGAGATACGAAGCATTTTCAAGAGAAAGTATGGGATCGAACTGAAAGATGCAATATGTGAGAGATTCCCATCTGGGGATTACAGAGATTTTCTTGCAGCTATAGCCTCGACCACTACTATTATTACAAGCCACAATTCTGTTTCTCTCTAGTGGGTGGAGCTGTATGTAACAAGATTCTAAGTTTTAGCTTTTATTGATGTGCAATTACCACTAGGAACTTATTGTACATTTGATTACTTTATAACGTGAGGAACTAAGGATCCAAAACAGTGTCTTATGTCTTCTTCTTTTCTCTCTCTAGATAAGTAGTGTGGGCACATGTGACTTCTATATGGTATATTAATTTGCTTACTAAATATACCATCATTTTTAGAGAGGTAAAGGGCAACATTAAGCTTCCCAAGGTATTGTATTTCCATGGTGGCTCGACTGATTCTTGCCTTTCTGCCGAGTGCGGTATGTGTTGTGGTTAAAACTATGTTTTATTCCGATAATAATTTTGAAAGTGTTTAGTTAATCAACACATATCATGATTTTACATCAGTCTTCATGAAAACTCTCTTGAAATCTTAATTAGAAAAAAGCTATAATTTATAGTTTTTTTTATAAATTTATATTTGTAAATCGTAACCATAAAAAATACCACAACATGAAATACATATTTAATTTTGTGGCTATGCAAAAGCATTATAATTTTTTCTATTATTCCTTTAAAACTTATTTTTCTGCTAACTCATAGAGTTGGTTAAATCTCTGATCACATACCAATACCATAATCTGCACTAATAAAGGAGGGTTAACTCTGTAGATGAAGGAGAGAGGCTCAGAGAAAGAAACTGCATCTCATGGACTGAAATTGGTCTCTTCACTTTTCAAGCAATGTTGCTTCTTTAATTTAATGGAAGAAGGCACATGGAAAAGTGATTATAATCTCCACTTACCTTGATTTGTCATCGCTTGATTTACTTTTTACTTCTAATTTGTGTATACCACTAACTGTCCTGTCTAAAACCACGGTTGTTATCCTGATTTTGTTGCTATCTCTTTATAAAAGTGAAGGACCTCCTGTTGGCCACAGACTTAGCTTACTAGATTTCAGTTATTAGCTTTTAACTTAACTTTTTTTTTTTAATTGTAGGTGTCCGGGCCAGTTTACACGCACCTCGACTAATTCCCCAAGGTTTTGAAGTTAACAACCAGGTAAGGCTCTAGTGACCCTGAGATTTGTGACACTCAAACTAGTGATCTCTGGAGAGCAAATTCAGAACCTGATTAGTTAAACTAAACTGCTTGGGATTACTTTTAACTCAACTTTAACATCTCAACATGATACAGAATCCTGTTTTTATGAAAGTAGCTGAAGGCTTAAAGGAGATACAACCAAATGGAGTCTGTTGTTATGGACATGAGTTAATGAAATTCAGCAATAACATATTGATCATATAAGATTAGTTGAGATTGAGCTCAAATTTGTTTGCTTAAAATATTTCATAAAAGATTAAAGTAAAAGGAAGGAATCTATTGACAATGACTCGGAGAGCAATGGGCTGATGGTGAGTAGTGTGTCACATGCCATTTTCTCAAGGCTGTTGTAATGCACTTTTCCCTCATGAAATAGATTTCTCAAGGTAATTATTACCCCAGAAGAATGATTCTAGGTGTTTGATCCATATCCTAATGTTACGATATGCAACTTTTCTTTCTTCTGCATAAATGTCTAAGCAACGTATGCATTTCTATTGTAATTCTAGGCTTTGTCCATATCATACATAACAGAGAACAACATAATTTCATGATCATAATAGAGAACATAACATTATCTCCAGACGAGCTAAATATAAAAGAAGTAAGAAGAAAAAAAGTGCGGGTAAGCTAGCCCGAGGAATTAGTCGAAGTGCGCGTAAGCTGACCAAGACACCCACGATTACCAAAAGAAAAAGAAGTCACCACTTGGTTTTATGGTAACTAGAAATTTTAGCTGGTCCTATTGAAATCAATTTTTTTTTTCCTTTGCCATAACCTATTCTTGGGATATTTCTTCCAAAATTTACCCTCTTTCCTTTTAAAGTAGAAAATAGAAAATAAAGTAATAACAACAAGGAGAGTGATGATTTGACAAAAAAACAGGTCGAGAAGGATTTCATGTATAGAAAAATGAAGCTGTAATTTTGGACTAAATCGGGACTCTAATCGTGCTCTATTGTACCCAAAACTAGAAAAACAATGTGGATTCAAGGTCAAATTAAATAATAATTAGACAAATCTATATAAAAATTAAGCTTAGGGACATAATTAGATTTTTAATAGGTTCATTTGGTTTAATCATGAGCCAAATTAAAAGTTTAATTATGAAAAGACTGAATTATACTTTAAATAGATCAAATTAATTTTATTAGGGACATAATTGGTGAAAAATTAAGTTTGGGAGCCCAATTTAAGCTTAATCGAGGAGATTGAAATTTTAGAGGACCAAACATTAAATTTTTACACAGTCGATTGGTTGAAATCAGGGATACAATTGCAAGAAAATCAAAGTTTAGAGTTAATTAGGGATTAAATTGAAGAAATTCACAGCCAAAGATGTTTTTGGAAAAAGGCGCCGAACTCTGAGGACTCAATTGATTGAAATCAAATGTGAAATTAAGAGAATTGAAAGTTTAATGGTCAATTGAGGGTCAATTTGCATAAATCCAAGACCAATGATCAAAATTAAAAAAGGTGCTAAAATTCAGGGCTGATATTGAAGTTCGACAGAGGTAAAATTACATAAAATTAAAAGTTCCATGCCAATTGGAGACGCAATTGAAAGAAATTAAAAGCCGAAGGACTAAATTGAACTTGGCCAAATCCCTAAATTTAAACCATAACGCCAAAATGGTGCCGTTTTGAAAAAAAAACAAGACGATGCGTCATCTGGTTACTATTTATCATCTCCTTTTTGCCTGAAAAAACTGCTCGGATGGTTACTATCCAGGGGTATTTAATGCTACTTCTCCGTACTAAACTAGACAAACCATACACCACCATAATGGCCTGACATTGTACTACACCCTAGAGTAGGTCTCGTCGACCAACTGCCCCTATAGTCGCCGCAGCACCACCCCAAAAAAGCCAACTTAAGCAACCTTTAGCTGCCAACTTTTTTTGTTAATGATTTCATCTTTGAGCTAACGATTAAGATCTTTTCCAGTTGAATTAAGAGCTAAGATTTGTCCCCAATAAAGACAAAGTGTCCCCCTTCCACCTCCTATAAATAGGGGTGGATTTCAGGTATTGAGCATGAAGCAATTAGGCTGTAAAGTTGGCAAAAAATTAGCTCCCTAATTTGTTTTTGCCATTGTCGCCTCTCTTCTCTTCCTTCACTACTTCTTCAGCCACCACCACTTTACACTTGTCGTGATAATCGGTGGCAAAACACCTTTGCAACCCTATCACCAGCAATCGACACCTCCACTAACACCTCCACCATTAGCCGATCACTACTTCAACGTTAGGTAGTCTTCTTCTCCCTTTTTCTTCTTCCCCCCATAATGGTTATAGCCACTTCATGCAGAATTTATTCTGCATGAAGAGACTAAAATAATGAACATGGTCACTAGGCCAAGCCAATGACCATGTGGGCTTAGGCTGGACCTGTTTTAACCTAGCCTAGATGGCTGGGCCGGGTTTAGCCTAAAAAAACATAAAAAGGAAAGGTTGTTGGGCCGTCAGTCTACCTAACCCAGCTGAGCTAGACCTGTTTCATCCCAGCCCATATGGTTGCGTCGGGTTCAATCAAGCATTAAAAATAAAAGGCTGTTGGGCAGTTAGTCGACCTAACCCAGCCGGGCTGGACCTGTTTCATCGTAGCCCAGATGGCTAGGCTTGATCTAACTTAAGACCAAAAACAAAAAAAGAAAAGGAAAAGGTCTGTTGGGCGGTCAATTAGCCCAACCCAACCGAGTCTGGCTCAAATGGATGGGTTAGGTCCAGCCCACTTAATAAATAAATAATATAATAATATAATAATATTAAAATATTTAAAAAATATTTTTTTAAAAAATAGAAAAAATTTCAACCACATTCAAAGACATGATGATGACGATAAAATGTTTTAAGTGTGAATTTGTATAACCATAGTCAAAGAATGTAGTTTTGAAAAGATATTTGACAAACATCGAATAAAACACAAGCACATAATTAAGTACTATTTAATTATGATGAATTGAGACATTTTGTTCAGTTAATTAATTTTATAATATTATAGTCTTAAATCATTTTCTCTTGTATTCCCATATAAATTAAATTCTTAGTAAATTTCTTATAGAAAACATCATCAATTTTGTTATTTCAAAATCCATATCTTATTGAAGCTCATGTTTTCCAATTACAAGATGGACAACTCACTACGTGGTTTAAAGCATAAGTAAGTATGTAATAATTTGTAACTCTAGTAAGAATACATTTACTTAACTTTTTTCATTTATTATTGTTATTAAGTAATGAGAATGAATAGAAATAGTTTGAAATGGACCAATTGTATGAATAATTGAAAAATCTCTAATTCTTGAAATTAGAGTTCATGTGATTTTATGTGTTAGAATGTTATTTGGGTTGTTTATTATGGTTTATGATAATGCATGGAAATGATTTGAATTGGATCAATTGTATTAATAATTGGAAAACCCCAAATTCTAGAAATTAAGGCTCATATAATTTTTATGTAAGAATGTTAATTGAATTGTTTATTATTGTTGTTGGGTTATGATAATAGTTTGATGGAGTTTTATAAAATTGTGCTGAAAGCTATGTTCTAAGGATGTTATGGAAGTTGTGTGTTTGGTATAATTATAGACACGTGGAAAATTAGATAAATGATATAAAAAATTGATGTCCATATTACATTATGTATTATAGTTGGTTTGAGAATGTGGTTTTCTATATTTTTGAAATTTTTTAGGTAGGGTCTTGTATAGGGAAGAAGTTTCCTGAAGTTTGTTGAAAATAAATAAATGCACTAAAACAAAAACCTATAAACCATATAATATGAATTTAATTGAATATGCTTAATTATTTAGTTATATTGTTTAGATGCTGGGAAAAAAATTTAGGGTCGAGATAGAGCGATTCTGTTTCTTCAAGCCGTAGTGTTCTTGAGCCTGTAATGCAATTAGATGCAGATCATGAAGAGATACCGAATGCACATATTAACGATTGCATGCTTGTTGAATAAATTTCACAAATATGATGTTCCATCTACTAGAGATCCTAATTCTGGCAAGTTTATAGCACAATGAAAACCAGATTTAAGTATATAAGAAATTCTTTTTTCTCCCCCTCACAAATAGCATTAATGAATTAATAAATTGTTTATATGGGTTTTCATTCATTAATTGATTTTTAGGACCACAAATATAGAAGCTATGGATATGATAACATCAATGATGAAAATATCAATGAAAGATCCTTTATTTCAATGGAGCCATCTTAAAGAGCATCTTGAATGGATACCAATGATTGAGACTCGGTGAGGAAAGTTTAAGGTTATATATATATACTTTTAGTTTATATTTAATTGGTTTTTTAATGATGTAAACTAATTATTTTACAAAAAATGATTATAAGGAAAGATTTCAATGGGACGAGGCTAACTCTGGGGTGGCCAGACAAGTTTAGGAAAACCACAACGCAACTAGGTAAGTTTTAACATGTGAAGTTTATATTTTTTTTTTGTAAAATTGTATTTTTTTATATTTTTCTAGTTTAATAAATTTCTAAACTAGGTTGCATGATTTTTGATATAATGCACAAACCTATGCAAAGTGAGATGATTTTAAGGTGTGGAGGAATTCTAGACCTCCCTACATCACTAAGACTAATTGGAAGAGATATCTAAAGTTCTTAACATCAGAGAGTTTTAGGAGGCGATTATGGAGTGGGTCCTCAAATAGAAACAAAGAAACTCATGGTTCCATTAACAAGCATACCGGTGGATCACTTCTTTTTATGAACCATACAAAGAGCCTGGTTTATTTTTAAGTATTTTTTCTTAATAAATTAGTGATTATTTGTCACAATGTTTAACTAATGATTTATATTGCATGCTACATACCTTGAGTGCGAGCCAACTCTGATGGAGTTATCTATGGAAAAATACATACAGAGAGAGGAGAGACAAAAATAGTGCAATAGTTTGTGGACAACCTATCTGAGGATAAACATAAAGAGTGCTGTAGTTCGTGGATAGCTGAGCTAAGGTGTTTGTTTTAAGTATACTTTGAAACATTTTATATATATTTTGGACTAATATTCTTTTATTGATAACCTTGAATCTTCTTTTCGTAGGAATAATATAACACTGAAATGCATGCCAAACACTAAGAGGATCCTTCAACCCATTCAAAATATGATCCAGAGTTGTGGTTCGAGGTTGGAGCAACTGTTGGACCCGATATGAATCGGGTTTATGGTATCTCTGTGACTATAAATTGAGATATAAGGTCGAGTTGTAGTATCTCAACCATATATACCTTATAATTCAGCCCGGGGTAGCCATCACCAGCCATTTAGTAGTTGGTTTAAGTACAAATTACCATTGTGATGACATATCTGAAGGTTGAACCGGAGATGTAATATGAATAACAAAGTAGGAAGTAATGTGAGGAGATGATGACATACCTGTCAATTCATTATCCTCCCTTTTATAGACCTCCAAAAGATTTTCCTCCCCCTTTACCTCCACCTCTACTTGTAGCTCTAACTTTTTTTTTTATGTATAATATATAGACACTTGTAATTGATTTTTACAATTAAATTAATAATATAAGATATGTTCCTTAATTTAATTTAGTTGTTTAATGTCAAATTGTTTGATCCAAATAATCATGTGTCTTTTTTTAATTACTGAAATATTGATATCATCACCAATAACCATAA
>Ga0325401_1005938_pt1 | contig 11758 bp, 11 predicted proteins | sample PopdelMetagenome_FD_205666 | JGI IMG/M metagenome (GOLD analysis project Ga0325401, IMG submission 205666) | Populus deltoides microbial communities from Bellville, Georgia, United States - Xylem-PdKOR-R2 | ecosystem: Host-associated > Plants > Phyllosphere > Stem > Wood/Secondary xylem | place...
GTAAAACTAAGGCTCTGTCTATGAATTGAGTTAGAATTGTTCAATTTTGGGTAAACAATTTGTGCTTATGTAGCTATCGAACATCAAATGATGATTTGATTCTAAACCCGTACCTGCTGCAATGGCGAAACATATAATATTCCGTGAAAGCACTAACATTTAACAGCTGAGCTCTGAATGATAAACAAAATGTCATTCCTCTTTTTCGTTTCAGATAACTTTAAATTTTAGCTTTAAAAGAGTGAATTGCAGGTGTCAACTCCTCCTCTTCTTCTTCTTTATTTATTTTTTTCACCAACTTCTCCGCACAGAAAACATTGGAGCTGGCATATGTGAAGATCGGAACTGTGAGGGAGGGAGAACCAGAAGAGAACCGGTTTCCTGTTGTCCAAATTGCTGATCTGAAGCATAATTGTGAGCGCTGAAGTTCTGGGCTGAGCCATTGCCATGATTGCCATATTAAGGAAACAAACCCTATATATGTAAATACCATTATACAGAAATAGTTATCATATGTAGTACATTCTATCATTGTATTGTATACAACCCTAAAAATATAAATACAAAGGGATGGTTGTTTTTATTGACAATCAATCAAAATTATACAAAATACTATCTCTTAATTAATCTTAACTTGGTATCAGAGCAGTACATCGTCCAGCAGCCTTCTTTCTCCTGTCTTTGCCCTATGGACAATCAAGAACTTTAACACTTTGTTGCCGTTGCATCAACACTTCAGTCTTCTTTCTCTGCCACCTATGATGCATCCACTCCTATTGCTGCCATCATACCTCTTCCTCATACACAGCAGGTAATTTTTTTAAAGCTCTCCAACACTAATTTTTTGTATTGGAGAATACAGATGAAACCATTTCTTTTAAGGCAAGGCATGTACGTCTTTGTTGATGGCACATCACCATGTCCTCCTCATCTGGCATTTGCTGCGACATCTTCACCCTCTGTCAATCCTGCATGCTTATCATGGAAGCCGCAAGATCACTTAATCAGAGCGCCCTTGTATCCTCTCTCTCGGTGGAAGTCCTGCATTTGGTGGATTGTAACTCCTCCCATGATATCTGGAGTACGCTGGAAATAGCTCTTGCCTCTCCTTCTAATTCGTGGATTATGCAACTTCACGGTTCACTCAAAGATTTACGCGCTAGAATGATGATTCTGCCAGCATCTACTTGTAGAAGGCAAAGGCCTTGTTTGATGAACTTGTTGCAGCTGGCAGGCCGATCTCCATGACAGAATTCAACCTCTATGTGTTTCGGGGGTTACGCAGCGACTTTAAGGATCTTGTCACCAACTTGTCCTCTAAGGTTGATCCCATCTCCTACATTGATCTTTATAGTAGTCTTCTTACACATGATTTTCTCCACAAAGCTACTCTCTAACCTGCTGTAACAGCTCCTCTGTTACCAACTCTAACGCAGCAGCCAGCTGCATTTTTTGTGCAACATCACTCTAGTTTCAATATTGGTAGACATGGTTGTTTTTTTAGGGGTTGGAGACACAACAATCGCAACAATTCTTATCATGGCAATGGCTCAGCCAAGAACTTCAGCACTCATAGTTATACTTCAAGTCAACAATTTGGACAATAGGGAAACCAGTTCTCCTCTGGTTCTCCCTCTTGGACAATAAGAAATTTTGGGCAGCAAGGTAACCGTTTTGGTGGGTATAATCGCAATGTAAAGTGTCAGTTGTGTTATGAATATGGACATACTACTCAACAGTGTTCTTAGTTGGTACTCATCCTCTCCAAGTCAATGCCAATCTCGCATTTAATAAAGCCCCTACAACTACTCTTGTTACTTGGTTTCCTGATGCATGTGCAAATCATCATGTAACATCGAATCTTACCAGTATGACGAGTTCAGAACCTTACCTTGGTAATGATCATCTGCATATTGGTGATGGTAAGGGCCTTGTTATTTTGAATATTGCTCATTCTAAAATTCGTTCACCCAACAACACGTTTACTTTATCTAATATTTTACATATTCTTAACATTACAAAACCTCTGCTATCTGTTCAAAAGTTTTTTCTTGAGAATAACGTCTTTTTTGAATTTCATTATTTTCTCTTTTATGTTAAGGATCTCATGACAAAGGAAGTGCTCCTTTCCGGTCGGAGTAGAGATGATTTATATATTTTTTTCTGAGTTGTCTGCAACATCATTGCCTCAAGTTTTCTCATCTACATGTTTCCCTACTTCCGCTAATGTCCGACATCGTCGACTTGTGCATCCTAGTCCATGTATTCTATATTTTTTTTGGTGAAAATAAAAGGGTGTCATGTACGTTAAATCAATTTAATTTTAGTTGTCCTGTGTGCCCTCTAGGCAAGTCGTCTCGAATAACTCTAAAAACTATGGGTCATAAAACTCGAGCTACACTTGACTTGATTTTTAGTGATGTTTGGGGTCCCTTTCCTATGTTGTCTTCTGATAGTTTTTGCTATTTTGTTATCTTTATGGATGCCCATACAAAGTTTATCTTGTTTTATCCTTTGGTTGCTAAGTTTGATGTTTTTAATATTTTTCATCAGTTTCTGGCGTTTGTTGAGTGCCAATTTATCAACCATTGATCAAGTGTTAGTTAGAGGGAAGGACGTGACAGACAAGAGAAAGTTTATCCTCAAAAACATCGATCAGGTTGTTTAGTCTTCAACAACTTTAATAGCTTTACCAATTTCTTTTCATCCTTCGTACAGGGGCGATCGACGAGCTTAAAATAACTCTTTGGGCTGACGTTGCTAGAAGTTCGATGATTCTGTGTTGCACAGGCAAGCATATCAAGTTATTGTTGCTTCTGTTGGCTTTTACGTAACCGAGTTTCAAGGTTTCCCTCATCAAACATTGTCCCTTGAGTTTGCACGTTCTTACCATTGTCATTTAACTAAATTTTGAAAATACTATTGCAATTTTGTACATCTTCTTTTCAGATCTTTTTATGTTTTTTCATTCTAACATTCATGTCTTCTTCCTATTATGGTGGAACTGACTTTTGGATCATTTTCTTCTATTTGCTTCCTTTTACTACAAGGAAAACTAAATCTCACTAGCACTGTTGTGTTCTTATGGTATTTCAACCCAGATAATCCTGAGATTCTTCCATATAATCATCAGTAAGCCAACTCCTTCTCTTTTCTTATTACTTCACTTATATTATTAGATTAATTAACTCCTGGTGTTTCAACTCAAGCATTAACTTCTTTTATTCTTAGCTATGACCACCTCCCTATTAAGGTCCAGCAGCTATTTGCTTCAAGAAACGCTATTTGATCCATCGTAGAACAAATAAATGAAAACAAAAAAAACAATCAAAGAGATTATTTGTATGGATCCATATCACCACAAGACATGTCAACAATAAACTCCACTTTAGTTCCTATGCTTTGTCTTTCTTTCAACATTAATTGTGCTCTTCATAAATGCACATCTAACTATAATGTGTTTTAATGATGTGTAGAACGAAAGATTTACTTGCAAAGCTTCAATAACTAACTATGATCTTCATAGAGGTTGGTGGTATCAAAGTTGCCCCCAATGCTCAAAATCTTTGTCTGAGAAAGGCACAATGTTTGGATGTATTGAACACAATGAAGTAGCACTAGTTCCATGGTTAAGATTTTTTTTGTTGCTGCGCATACTTTCATAGTTTCAGCCATGCCTTCTATTTATTCATCTCACATTTAAACATTTACTCAGGTTTAGAGTTGATTGTGTGGTTAGTGATGGCAATGATGTTGTCGTGATCTTTATACTGGTTGGGAAAATTGCTAAAAATTTCTTTGGTTCCTCCACCCACAATTATCCCTGTGACAAAGGATTTGTTGATTGCATTCCACCTAACATGATTGACAAATTAAACAAGGTCAAGATTTTTCAGCATAGGTTTGGAGCTTTTCGGTCAGTTGTCATCAACCATTGTGACATTATTATCACCAATGTTTTTTATGAAAATATGACTGCCGAAGTTCCACATCTACCTGCTGAACTAGACTTGCATGCTATTGACGTTGCACTAGCTGATTCAGCAGTTCAATCATCCTATAAAGCCTCTTCTTCATTGGACTCAACAACTCATGCACCCATTGCACCATCTAGAGCTGATGCTGCTTTTTTGCAGCAACCACAACTCTTGCCAATGCAACCACCTAGCTGTCATCAATACTCTGCCATTACAAGCAAAAAGACAGCTACTCTTCGAAGATGAAACACCTCCTCAAAGGTTACAACCACCTCTTTTCTGTCATTTAAAAGACGTTGCTTTTCATTTTAAAAAATACCAGTTCTTTCACTTGCTTAAGCGAGGCACATACAAAACTAATGGCCTTTTTGTTTTAATTCTCAGCTCCGAATCAGTTGCTGCAGCTAATCCTCTAACTGACTCTAAATTACTTGATCGTGGTCCATCTACCATTTTAGAAACACATGGTACACCAAGCAAGCACCATCGTCCCTCTGAACTGGACCAAGATTAGGTAATTTTTCTGTTAATTTACCTCAACAAACCTACTGTCGTGCTTCGCTAGAATCCCTTTATTTGCACAAATAATGACACCAACCATTTTATTTGATAGTTTTATTCATATTTACCTAGTATTTTGCCTATGGTTTATATATAAAATACCTTGATATTCTTTGTTTTATGTTTTGAAATCACTTTTGGATGTAAGATTCAAAACGATGGAAATTTGAGATAATCAACAAATTTGATCTCCGATCGATGTTTTGTGCAAAGCTTGAGTTCTAGAAGTCACAATAAAGTGATTCCAGTGGTATTAAAAAACTAACATCCATACCTTTCTATATGGCAAGAAAAATAAAAGAAGAAATAGCACGGAAATCGAAGCCCTCAAAAACAGATCTCGCATTCTGCCAGTGTTGATATTCAACCATTCTAACTTGAATAACTTGAGCTAGAGAAGTCGATTTGATGCAAACTTAATTTTGTTGGATTCCTGACTCAAAGACATATTAGTCTACCTAATTTCAGTAGAAAAGGAACTCATATAAGAGAGATATGCGTTTTCTAAGATGACACATGAATTTTGCCAGCAGACAGGTTTTGTGAAGAAACAAGTTCAAATTATTTCCCAAAGTATCCAAATCGACATCCCAGTCTTTATTTCGACAATTTAAATCTTTTTAAGTTCAAAGTCAAAGCTAGAAGATTTTATATAAGGCCATTTCTCTTGAATGTAAATTGTCTACCTAGGTAAAGACTATTTTGTAGGTAAAAGGGATTGGAGTTTCCTATCAAATGAAAAGAAAGAGAGAAAGGAAAGGAGGTGGTGGCTAGAAGAGAAGAAAAATGCCCTTTCCTCTAAAAAACCTGAAATCATGCATTATACTTTCCTTTTGATTAGTGTTTCAATAGACATGCAAGGCTAAATTCTTTTTCATGGTTGCAAGAAGATAGAAACCTTCAGATTTCAAGAACTGTAAGATTTATTTTATTTTTTTTTCAGTTTATACGATGAATATGTTTGTTTTTCTATGCTTATGTCCTATGATTGTTTATTTTAATTGATAGAGCGGATTCTAAGTTATTATTATGAACAATCTATTGCTAAGTTTGATATCAAAACTGTAGTTGTGGTATATAAACTTGTGAAGCAACTGAGTTTAATAATTGTGGCGGATCTATGTTATTAATCTTAGAGAGAACATTCAAAAAAATCAAACATGAACTGCAGACAGTTATGTTGTCTAGATCAATCAATTTATCTAGTTCTTAAGGGTGCTATTGAATAAAATTATTAGTACGGACACTGTGATTGTTTACTGGTTAGGGTTAGTTACATTGCGGATCGGTTAACTAACTAATATTAAGAAAAAAATAAAGATTCAGAATATAAATTAGTTTTTCGTTTCAATGATCGGTTCTGATTTTTATAGGTGAATGTTTACTTGAAATCAACGTTTATCGCTCGATAGTTTTCTGATTTATTTAATTTTGCTTGATTGTTTTATTCTTTTATAGCTTAGATAACCTCAAAATCCCTCCATTACATGTTGTATAGCATAAAAATATGAACTAAATCTTTTTCATGGAATTGACCCCTTACTTGCTCTATACTATCTTGTTTATTTAAACTAGGGTAATTAATTTATATGACCGCGACATCGCAACACACCTTCCATCTTAACTCCTTTATACAAAGACTAATTGTTTTTTCAACAAACACCCTTCTTTATACATATGTTTATGGGATTTCAACACTTGTTCCATTCACTAAAATCCACACAACTACAAACCCAAAATCCGCATTTTCATTTGTATAGAGAATTTCAGATTGATTAAAAAACTGAGTTGGTTTCTTCAAGCTCGACATTGCCTCTCTGTCCTTCGACAATCCCAAAGTAATTTTTCAGTTATTTTAGAGCTGGACAGTGAAACCTCTTAGGCATTCGCTCTTTTTGAGACTGTTGTTAAACTACCAAACACAAGGTGACTATTTTTGTTTTTTGTTTTTTTAAGTGCATTGTGTCTTTTAATGATAGGTATACTTTTAATTTTGTGCCACAAGGTGTGTAACAGAAAAATACAAAGACAAAGTTGCTTAATTAGTTTGAAAAAAAGGATTTAATTCCTTCTTTATTGTCGAAATTAATAGAATGGAAATGCTAGCAACAACCTTTACCTTTAATTTTATGCTATTCATTTCACTTCATTGACGACATTCATTGCCTTTTCACTTGCACAAGACTCTCCTCCCGCTACTTTAAATACAGTGCAAAGTTTTTCCTCTACATATTTTGTCTCAGTTTAAGTTTCAATAAAGAAATGCTATAGAAGATGATCCAAAAAGTTAACATATGTCGGAAGATTTACCCAATTGATGTTATTACTATGATTTCCAGTTGACCTAAACTCGTTAAACCTGGAAAGTTGAAACGTGGTTCGGTCGGCAAAAAAATATGTTGCCAGTGAAGATTTATAATTGTTAAACCATTAGAATGCTTCCTTCAAACTAAGAGAAAGCACTGCCTACGAAGCACTCCGGCGGCCAGAGGAAAGACTCCTACTCTCATAATAGGACTAAGGGCAAGAGCATGATACAAATTTCTTATAATGTAAACAGTGGGCAAAGCACTTTCTGGTCAAGAAATTGTAAAGGCTAGAATATAACTCCTAGAAACTACAATAGACACTGCAACAAGAAGAGCCTACCACCAGTCAAAAAGTGCCACGGAACTGATGCTTGAGATGGAGTATATTTTTATAGTTAGATACGACATGAATAATCAATTCTAATATTGTTAGCTAGACAAAAAGAAATGAGCAAAAAAACATTCTACAAAATGGATGTAATAACAAAGAAAACCGTTGACCCTTAATTTCAAGTTACTTTTTGTGTTGTTTAATTTCTTCAATTTAAAATGGATTATCTAACCCTATTTGTTTTTTAGTTTCAAAAGCACTTTTATAAAATATTAAATTTTTTTATTTTTTCTTTATTATAATGTGTAGCATGTATATATCTGAATAAGAAATTAATGTAGGATTATTTTAATGCTATAATCCCTATGGTTACTACCGTATTCTGCCACATATATATGAATAGCAAAGGTTGGCTAAGGCACAACCTAAGTCATTCTATTATTCTCAACTTGGTATCAGAGCCCAAAATAAACTAAAACACTTCCTCTCCTCTCTCTCTGCAATGGACTCTTCATCACAACCGCCCGCTACCTCTTCTTCTACAGCACCGACAGTGCCAGCTCCTTCCCCTGCCACAGCACCCTTATCCTCCTCTGTTGCTTCTATTCTGCCGTGGCCACAACCCACAGCTGGTGCTCACACCATCTTCAATCCCAACAATACTCCCCTATTGCAGCCTTCTTCTGATGCATTTTCTGCCGCCTCTGTCGCTGCCATTATCTGCCTCTCCCACACTCACCAAGTCATCTCGCTCAAGTTAACAAACACCAATTATCTCTAGTGACGGATATAGATGATGTTGTATCTCCCAAGTCAAGGAGTTTTCAGCTTTATTGATGGCTCCAACACCTGCCCCTATCCACATGTTCTTGCTGCTGATGGTACCTTTCTTCAAGTAAATCAACTCTTTCTTCATTGGAAGCAACATGACCAACTCAATCTGAGTGCTCTACTTTCCTCGCTATTCATGGAAGTTCTACATCTTGTTATTGGCTGCCAGACTTCATGTTCTGCTTGGCGCACACTTGAGCAAGCTCTAGCTTCCACATCAAACTCTCGTATTATGCAACTTCATGGCTCTCTTCAAGATCTTCGACAAGTTGATGAATTGGTAACTCAATTTATGCAAAAAGCTAAGGCCTTGTTTGATGAATTAGCCGTTGTTGGCCAGCCTGTTTCACTAGAGGATTTCAACTTATATGTGTTTCGTGGCCTTCAGGGAGAGTTTAAAGAATTAGTAACAAGCCTTGTTACTAAGGCCGAACCTCTACCATATGCAGATCTTCACAGTCATCTCCTCACGCATAAATTTATTCACAAATCATCCCATCTATCCATGGGGTCTGCTGCCATCAATGCTCCTCTGCTGCCTACGCCCAACACACCTCCTTCTGCCTTTGTTTCTCAATGCCATACCTTTGGAAACTTTGGCCGCAACAGAGGCTGTTTCCATAGAGGCTGGCGTCACAACTAGTTTAGCAGTAGAGGCAACCGATCTGTAGTGTCTAGACTAGATTTTCGCAGCCTCCACAGCTCCTCCACCAGTAGCAGCAGACAAGGAAATTGGCAGGGCAATTTGCAACGCAGTAGGGGGCAGAATCCACGCTGCCAATTGTGCTAAATGTTTGGCCATACAACCCCTCACTGGCCTCAACTCTAGCACCAGGGTTATGGATAGCATCCTAATGCAAATCAGGCACTGTGTAATCTCTCCTCAACAGGAAATGTCAATGGGTTTCTGGATACTGGTGCAAATCAACACGTCACACCTGACCTTGCAACTTTGGCTGCTTTAGAACCATATCTTAGTAACAATAATTTGCATGTTGGTGATGGTAAGGGACTTCCTATATCTCATATCGGTCATACCAAAATATATACACCTCATCATTATTTCACCTTGTCTAATGTTCTTCATGTTCCTATAATCACAGAACATTTGCTTTATGTTCAGAAACTTTGTCTTGATAACAATGTTTATTTTGAATTTCACCCTTTTATGTTTTATGTCAAAGATCTCAACACCAATGAAGTCCTTCTCTTAGGTCAGAGTAAATATGGTCTCTATTCTTTGTCTAGGTCTTCCATCACGTTAGTTCCTCAAGCCTATTGGTCTCCCTGCATTTCTGTTTCTGCTGATTTATGGCATTGTCGACTAAGTCATCCTACGTCTCGTATTTTTCAATTGTTAGTATCGAAAAATAAGATTATTTGTAACAACAAACATCTTAATTTTGAATGTCAAAGTTGTCCTTTAGGAAAATCATCGCTCTGTCTTTAGAACCTACGAGTCACAAAATTTCTACTCCACTTGAATTAATTTTCAGTGATGTATGGGGTCCTGCTCCCCTTTTTTCTTTGGATGGATATCGTTATTTGGTTATCTTTGTTGATGCATATACAAAAAATATATATGACATTATCCTCTCGTTGTCAAGTATGATGTTTACTCTATTTCTCATCAATTTCAGACTCTCGTTGAGCGTTAATTTTCATTAAAAATAAAATATATTCAAACTTATTGGGGCGGTGAATACCATAAACTGTCCACTTTCTTTCAAACCATTGGTATCCATCATCATCTGATTTGTCTTCCTATTTATGAACAAAATGGCAGAGGAGAACGTAGTCATAGGCATATTATGGAAACATGACTTACTCTTCTAGGGCAATGTAAAGCACCATTCCGATTTTGGAATTATGCTTTTGAAACCTCTGTTTATCTTATAAATAGCATGCTTACTCCTGTTCTTGCACATAGATCTCCGTTTGATTATTTGTTTCAACGGTCTTCTGATTATCATTTTTTCCGTACTTTTGGGTGTCTCTGCTTTCCTTTCTTATGTCCATATAACAATCATAAATTGGATTTTTGTTCCTTTTCAAAAAAATTTTGTTACAGCTCCTTAAACCTTGGTTATCGATGTTTTGACATTGCATGTCAATGCATTTATATCTCTTGTCATGTCTGTTTCCATGAACATGTGTTTCCATTTGATAATTCTAAATAAATTGCAAAGGTCTCGACCACTCCCCCCACCCAACCTGCCACTGCCCTCCTCCCAAATCTGCTCCACTCCCCACTGTTAACCACCCATACAGCTCTGCCACCCCAAACAGCTAACCTGCCACAACCTCTGCCCCTCCCCTACCTATCATCACATGCATGTTTATCTAACCATTATGATGTAGGTTCAACTTGTCCATCGGTCTCATCTAGCCACTAGCACGCCACCCCTACTGGTGTTGGGATAATCTCTAGTCCCTCTTATACTTCACCTTATTTGGCCAGTGACAATGCTATTGCAAATTCAACCTCTACTTACAGTCCCTCCTCTATTGACAGTCTTCTACTTGCGGCAGATTCTCCCTCAGCCCCTCCGGTTGGACTGAATCTTATGATTATTTTCTCCTTTTATCCGCTGCAGTAGGTCACCTCACTGCCACCATTTTCTCCTGCATTATCGCCCTTGATCAGCAAACATCCTATGGTCCTTCGACCTCAGCAGCCGAAGACAACATATCTGGTTGCTTCCACTACCGCTGTTACTGCCTCCCCCCGGGTACTGCACTCTCCCTCTTCTGAACCTCTTGCATTCTCTGATGCTAACAGGTATGTTATTTAGCATGATGCTATATGTGATGAGATCAAGGCTTTGCGCTATAATCGCATTTGGTCTTTAGTTCCCTTTCATCCTTCGATGAACATTGTTGGCAGTAGATAGGTGTACCAGATCAAATACCATGTTAATGGTAGCATTGAGCGTTATAAAGCACGCCTTGTTGCTAAAGGCTTTACCTAACAGAAAGGCATTGATTATTCTGAAACCTTCAGTCCAGTTATTAAGCAGGCCACCATCCGATTAGTTTTCTCCATTGCAGTTTCGTGCAATTGAAAGATTCATCAACTTGATATTCATAATGCCTTTCTCAATGGCGTTCTTACTGAAGAGGTCTACATGAAACAACCTCCAGGTTTTGTTGACTCTACTCTTCCATCTCATATGTGCAGATTGCAGAAGTCATTGTATGGTTTAAAATAGGCATCGAGGGCATGGTACACTCGTCTGAGTGATTTTTTGCTCTCCATTGGTTTTCGAGCCTCCAAGGTTTACACCTCCCTGTTTATATTGTATGATGGAACTAATATATTTTATCTTCTAGTGTATATAGATGATATCCTGCTTATGGGTAGCAACTCTGCTATGCTTTATCGCTTGATACAGTTACTAAGGTCAGAATTCATGCTTTGTGACTTAGGCGCAGTTTACTATTTTCTAGGTATTGAAGTTCAGTCTACAGGTATGGGTTTGATGTTGTTTCAACATAAATATATTCTTGACATCCTCACTCGCGCTAGTATGACTTCCTGCAAACTCGTTGATACTCAAGTCTCTCTTTTGAAAGTTACTATACTGCCGGATAATCCATTCTCTGATCCTACATGGTTTTGTCAAATCATGGGTGCTTTTCAGTATCTTACCTTCACCCACACAGATATCTGCTTTGCTATTAACAGAGTCAGTCAGTTTATACATGCTCCTATAGTTTCTCATTGGGTCGTCGTTATGCGTATTATA
>Ga0325401_1005941_pt1 | contig 11757 bp, 11 predicted proteins | sample PopdelMetagenome_FD_205666 | JGI IMG/M metagenome (GOLD analysis project Ga0325401, IMG submission 205666) | Populus deltoides microbial communities from Bellville, Georgia, United States - Xylem-PdKOR-R2 | ecosystem: Host-associated > Plants > Phyllosphere > Stem > Wood/Secondary xylem | place...
TTAAAAATTGGAGTTGTGTTTAGATTTAGATTAAAAGGTTAAGGGTTAACATTTTACCACCTTTTTATGGAAGGTGAAAAGGTTAAATGAATTAATAATTAACCCCTAAATACATAACACTTATAAAGGGGTGGGGGAACAAGATCGATAATACGGAAAATTTTAAAATTTGTGCGAATATTTTTCTTAAATCCAACTTTCAATTTTCCTTCTTTTTACAAATACCAAACAAATGGATCCCATTACAATATATTTCTTATTATTACATGTAAATTCAATTTTGATTTAAAATAAATTAGATCATATCACTAAAAATCTTTTTTACACACATATCAAATATCTTTAATATTTTTACCCTCCGCCACTTTCTTACACTTTAACACTTAGAGAATGTTTAAAAGTGTGGTAGATGTTACTTTTCAAAGTGCTTTTTGCTTGGAAATACATTAAAATAATATTTTATTATTATTATTATTATTATTATTATTATTTAGAATTTATTTTTGACATCAAAACGATAAAAAAAACTAGAAAAAAATTAATTTGAAACGAAAAAAATTCAATTTTGATGAAAAACAGGTTTAACCTCAATGTCAAATACATCTTTAACCCCAAACCAAATATACCCTAGAGGCTAAGTGTTAATAGATTAAAAGTGTAAAAAGATGATCGACAGATAAAATGTTAAAAACATTTAGTGTGTGCATAAAATATCTATAATAACGAGGAGTTTGAAAAAATTCAACAATAATCAATATTAGTCATAGAATGCAAAGTGGAAAAATTATTTGAGATCATTACATTAAATATATATATATATATATATATATATATATATATATATATATATAAAAGCTAGTGAGCATAAAAATGACTAAAACTATTGATGAAATAAAGAATACTCATTTGATATTGAAATAGGAGAAGATATATTCAGTTAATTGATACAATGAGAACAAATCAAACTCCTAAGCAATCATATAACCTCATTATTGAACAAATAAAAGGGAAGAAACATTAGAAGCTGCATGATTCATATAGATATGATACTAACAATTATATTATTTTCAAAAATTCGATTCAAAAGGTATTGAAAGTTGGTCGCACTCACTTCTTGAAAAATATATTCTTGAAAAAATCTTACAATTATACAATAAACTAAAAGGCTCAGTGCCCCTTTTATTGTTTACTAAGGACACAGATTACTTTGGATTGGAGCAGTATAATAACATAATCGTCCTTGCTAAAAAAACTTGATAGACATACAGTGGAGGTGGGGTTGTCTTTTTCATAGGATACATTTAGCATTAAAAGAATGATTGAGGATAAAATGATTGGTTTGGATTTTGCTGAGGTATGGTAAGGTTGCAGGTCCCAAGCGTCGGGACATGACATGGCTGTCAGATACCTGGCGTTGGGGTTAGGCATGACTATCATGCCCTAAGCGCCAGGGTCAAACCCGCGCGCCTAGCTGCAAACCGGCACGCCTGGCTATAGACTGTTACAAGGAAGAAACTGATAGCTGGGGTTTGTATGGGGGGAATTCAAATTAAGGGTAGTATTTTAATAATACGGTGTGTAGCAATTATAAATCAATACTCTGCGTTTTATTTTTCTTGTTAGTAGCCACATGTTGATGATAAGGAAAGCACGAGAATGTTTTAGAAGGAAAGACTGCTATATACATGGCATTCTGTTTTCAACAAAGGCATGTAGAAATAATATTGAACTCATTTCCTTTTTCTCTGAGATACTTCCCTCACACCTTCTCTGTTTTCTCATCATCTTCTTCTTTTTCTTCTTTTTTTTTCTCTCTCTCTAGCCCTGTACCTCATTTATTCCCACCATCTATCGTCTTCTTTCCCTTCATCTTTAAGTCACTACCAGTCATTTTAAATTTGATAATCCCCTGCCCAAGTTAGTTGCTCCAAGTGGTATCAGAGCAGCATCTTCAGACTCAAATGCCTCCTGAAACGAGATCCCAAGATGCCAAAAGGGTGGATGAAACCACCAATCCGAACACCCCCAGGCATATGATCAAATCCAATAACAACTTAACGATACCAGGGTTGATGCTAATATATGTTTCAGAGAGCTTAAAAAAGTTATGGATGCCCTTATTTCTCATGTGGACACAGCATTGCAGAAAACTCAGCTCTCTTTAAGTGAGTCCAGCTTACCTAAGGCCCCTCGATTTCCCACCACAAGGGATTCCCCTACCAGATTCAATTGGACCAATGAAGGTACGCCCCCCCTCAATATCACCTACGCAGACCAAAAAGAGAATTCCCTATCTTTGAGGGAGAAGATGTCCTTAAATGGATTTATAAGTGTAACTAGTACTTCGATGTTAAAGAAATTACTAAGCAAGACAAGCTTAAACTGGCCTTCTATTATCTAGATGGAATGGCCCTATGTTGGCATCAAAATTTCATAAGAAGCTTGAGAGGGCAGGCTGTGTCATGGCTAGAGTATGTAGAGGCTCTGTGTTGTAGGTTTGGGGGGGAGAAGAACCCTTTAGAAGAACTTATTGAACTAAAGCAGAAAAATGACTTAGAAACCTATATCAAGGATTTTGATATCCTCTGGAATCGATATGAAATTTCTGAGAAAAATGCCTTGGTATTTTTTATAAAAGGGCTGAACGTAAAAGTCAAGAATATGATTAAGATGTTTGAACCAAAATCTTTGAAACAAGCCTACACCTTAGCTAGATTGCAGGACAATACCCTCACCCACAGATGTTATAGCTCCAATCCTAATAGAAAAACTTATCATCCAACCACATTCGCCTACCAAAACAAACCTTCCACCCCTCCCAGTTACAACAAAAATCCACCCGGGCCTCCTAATAACAGTTTTAAACCACCCCACTCTAGTATCTTACCAAGCCCCCCACCTTATAACCCTAACACTACCAATAGAACCACTAGACACATCAAAAACAGGGACTCAGATGAGAGAAGAGCTAGAGGCTTTTGTTTTTGGTTTGATGAAAATTTTATATCTGGGCACAGATGCCAGAACAATAAACTCTATTCCTTATATATTGTTGAAGAAATAGGGAAGGTAATGAGGAAGAGGGAGTAACCGAAGTAAACCCCGACACCTACAACCCACATATATCCTTCAATGCTTTAAAAGGAGTAATTAGCCTAAACACACTTAGAGTCACAGGTAGGGAAGAGAAACAACCCTTGTTTATTCTGTTGGACTCTGGAAGTACACACAACTTCATCAGCAACCAAGTGGCAGACAAGTTGCATTGTAAACTTACAAGTATTAAGGCTCTAACTGTGCAGCTAATGGTGGAACCATGACCTGCACTTTAGTGTGCAGCCACTTCCAATGGTTTATACAGGGAGTTGATTTTGTGACTGATGTCTTTACCTTGGACCTCAAAAATTGTGATATGATCCTGGGCATTCAGTGGTTAGCCGCATTGAAAACCATCGTCTACAACTACGAAAAATGGTATTAAACTTTCAATTCTTTTTAATTTCACTCTTAATTCCGATCAATTGAGTCCCTAGAGTTTAACTCCTTTTGCAAAATGATATTTGACTAGGGATTTCTTCAATTTAGCTCTTAATTAATCATAAACTTTTGATTTTCTTGCAATTTTACCCTTGATTTGAATCAATTAACTTGATAAAAATTAAATTTGATCTTTTAAAATTCCATTCTTCTCAATCAAGCTCAAATTGAGCTCCCAAACTTAATATTTCACCAATTAAGCCCCTAATAAAATTAATTTGACCAATTTAAAGTATAATTAAGTCTTTGCACCTAATTAAATCCTTTAATTGAACCTAAATTAATTCTTTAACATAATTAAACTTTTAATTTGGCCTATTAAAAATTGAATTATGTCCCTAGACTTAATTTTTATGCAGATTCGTCCAATAATAATTTAATTTGACTTTAAATTTGCATTGTTTCTCAAGTTTTGGGTACAATATGACACAATTAGGCTCCTGATTCCATCCAAAATTACAGCTTGACTTTATATGTTTGAAATCCTTCCTCAACCAAATATTTTTCATATTGTCAGTCTCCTTGCTTTTATTATTTTATTTATTATTTTTATTATTTATAAGAAAAAATGGTAAAATTTTAGGGAATAATCCAAAAATAGATTATGACAATTAGTATGATTTTGTTGACCACCACGATATTATTGTGGTAGATTATATTTGTTATTTTCTTCATATCCGTCTATAAAGCCCTTATATTAGTGTTATACAAGTTTAATGGATGATAATAGGATAAAATTTTAGAAATAGACACTACCAACTAGTTAAAACTTAGCTTAGCTAAATTATGACTACCTAACAAGAACTGGGTGAATGCGGGCTCTTGTTAGCAGCTGAAGTTTGTAAGCAAATGATCTAATTTTTTATATCACAGGATACGATCCATAAAATTGAATGGCAAGCTTCTGGTGGGCACGCTTAAAAACCGATTGTTGTTGATAGGGATGCAACTTGACAAACACCATTTCACCTACTTCAAACGTGACATCTCTCCTCTTTTAATCAACTATTTGTTTTATGTGATTGATGGATGTTTTTAGATTGGCTTTGAGTTATCGTAGTATCGCATCTCTAGTTATCAGTTGCCCATCCACTTTCTTGATGAAAGAAAAACTATTATGATAAAGTGGGAATGAGGGGGGCGGACACCCATATAACACCTGAAATGGAGTCATTCTCGTTGAGGCATGATACGTTGTATTATATCATAACTTAGCCCAAAGAAGATAGGCACTCCACTTACGCGATCATTAATGCACAAAGCACCGAAGATACTGCTTCACGCAGCCGTTGACCACTTCTGTTTGGCCATCAGTTTGATGATAATAGGCGGAGCTAAGTTGTAACTTAGTGCCTGACATTTGAAAAGATTCTTACAAAAACCTGTTAATAAAGATTGGATCGCGATCACTAATGATGGATTTTGCCAGCCAATGTAACTTGATAATCCCTTTCATAAATTTTTTAGCCACACCTTTAGAATTAAATGGATGAATTAAAGTTAGGAAAGGTGAAGATTTACTTAACCTATCCACTACTACCAATATTATATCCTTATTGTTAGTAATAGGTAATCATTCAATAAAGTTAAGAGTGATATCTCCTCATACTTAGCACAAAATGGGTAATAGTTGGACAAATCCTATAGGTGAGAATGTTTTGGATTTCATCTTATGGCATACTTCACAACATTGGATGTATTCGTGGACTTCTCGATACATTTTAGGCCAATAAAATTATTGAGCCAACCATTTGAATGTCCGTAACACTCCTGAATGCCCTTTTATTTTTGTGTCGTGAGCCTCATGTAGCAGCCTTTTTCATAACTCCCCTTGGGAAGGAATGATTACCCTGCCTCTGAAGTAGAATAACCTATGTTGTTATATATATGACCTTTCGGTTTGGTTATTGGCCAATTAAACGACTGATTAAATGTATGGATCTCCTTTATATACTCTCCAAACTTTATCCCATATGGTTACAGTGGGTATATGGAGGTGATTAAAGACTGGACTGTTGGGCTTACATGAGAGGGCATCTGTTGCTAAATTTTCATGGCATGGTCGATAAGTGATCTCATAATTGTAGCCTAGCAATTTGGCTACCTATTTTTGCTGCTTCGATGTTGCCAAACGTTGTTCCAAAAAATATTTTAGGTTGTGTTGGTTAGTTTGGATGAAGAACTTCCTCCCCAATAAATATGGTCGCCATACGCGTATTTTATTTGGCGTAGGTTAACCATGATTTTTTTATAACTCCCAGTGCACGGCTCATAAAGGTGACAGGCTTGCCTTGTTGAGTTAAGACCGCACCTATTCCTTCCTCTGCAACCTCCATTTCTATGATGAAGGACTTATTGAAATTAGGCATAGCCAAAACAGATGTGGTAGTCATTGCTTGCTTAAGAGTCATGAAGGCTACTCTAGATTCCATGTTCCATCTGAACTGCCCTTTTCTTGAGGAGGTTGGTCAGAGGTTGAGCAATGATGCCATAATTTTGAACAAATTTCCTGTAATATCCTGTAAAGCCTAAAAAACCATGTAATTCATAAATATTAGTTGGTTAAGGCCATGCCACCATGGTTGCAATTTTGTGATTATCGACCTTCACTTCTTGAGGCATAACAATGTGTCCTAAATATTCTAATTCATGTTGGCCGCATGCATACTTGCTGGCCTTGGCAAAAAAAATGATGTTACCTCAAAATCTTCAAGGTTTGTTTAACATGCACCACATGCATATCCCAAGTAGAACTATATACAAGAATATTATAGAAAAAAACCAAAATAAACTTTCGAAGATAAGATAAGGTCAAAATATAGAGTTCATGATGATTTGGAATGTAAAGGGTGTATTACATAGGCCAAATGGCATCACTAAATATTCATAATAATCGTTGTGAGTACGAAAAGTAATTTTGAGTATATTGGAAGAATTTACTCTTACTTAGTGATATCTAACCTTTAGATTGAGCTTGGTAAAGAAGGATGTACCATGTAATTCATCCAACATATCATCTATTATTGGAATGAGAAATCTGTCCTTGATGGTGGTGGTATTGAGTGTGAGGTAGTCTGTGCCAAATCACCAACTTCTTTCCTTTTTCTTTACCAATAATATCGACGATAAAAATAAACTGGTGCCCGGTCAAATGAGGCTAGAATTAAGCATCTTTTGAACTTTTTTTTTTCAATTTCTTCCTTCTTAAAATAGGCATATCGATACTAGTATACATTAATTAGCTCAATCCCCTTCTTGAGCGTAATGCAATGCTCTACTTTGCGCACAGGTGGTAGACTTAAAGGCTCTTGAAACACGCCTGCATAGTCTTTCGGCAACCTTTACATATCTTGTTGCTTATCATCAGGTGGCGCACCATGTGACATTGTTCCCAGAAGTGGTTGAAAGCATACTACAAATAATGCATGACCTTTGTGAAGCTCCTTTGATAATTCATTGGGTGAAGCAACCTGAATTGCTTACATGTCTACACCTTACAGCCTTCAATTTTAATTGTCCCAAATAAAATCCTTGGTCAACTGTTTCCCATTACAGACCATGAAGCCAAGCATTTCAAGTCATTGCATACCAAGTATAAGGTCAAGACTTATTAAAGACAGAGAAAAAAAAGTGAGGTAAAACTCAATGCCCTGCAACTCCACTTGTACCTTATCATAACACCCCTGATACTTTGGTTTTTCTCTATTGGCCTCCCAGATAGAAAATGCTTTTGTAAGAACTACTGGCATAGGTTTTGGACTCGTTCATCTTGTTAATGCATGCAACGTGATTTCGAGTTCTAGTTCATATTCTTATACTTCCCTTGTATCTTCACCTTGGTCTTCTTCCAATGTCTGTTGGTCTAAAATTTCTTCGTATACCACGTTACCACATGCCCTTCCAAAAGTAATAATTGTGGTCTTTGACATTTATGTCCAGCTGTGAAGCATTCATTGCAGTTGAAACAAAGTTCTTTTTTGCATTTCTTCCCATGTTAAACGTCTAATTAGAATAATAGGGGTAGCAGAAGCTACACACGTGGTTTATGGCGGAGCTAGATGAGTTCTTGTGGGTGGAATTTATGTGAACCGTTGATGTCATGTAAGTTGCTCATCTTGCATTCATGCTAAATTAATGGCCTCCTCGAGGGATTGCAGTTTAAACATCTGTATCCTATTAGAAATCTCAACTTTCAAACCTTCCATGAACATCCCCACCAACACCATTTGCATCCATCCACGCAACTTGTTGTCGAGCTTCTCAAATTCACATTAATAATCTCTCAACGTTCCAAGTTGCCTGACTCTTGAGAGAGCTTCATCAAAGTCTTTGCATCTTGATGGTCCGAAGCAAGCCCATAATTCCTCCTTGAATTTTTCCTATGAAATCATGTGTCTTTCTTCTTGTAACATCCTGCGAAGCCATTGCAACCATTGGTTGCCTCCCCTTCAAGGTGGTAAACAATCATGGGAACCTTTTGGTTTTCTATCGTGCCTTGATATTCAAAGAATTTTTCCACCCGATTGAACTACTCCGTTGAATTGTCTCCAGATAAGTGTGGAAATTCTAGCTTGGCTGATTTGGACGAGATGATCTGCCAACCTCCATCTTGTTTTTCTAGGTGGTGATTGTCATGATTTGAGGACTCTAAATTAGAGAGCAACATATTCGAAAGTCAATTGAGAGCTTCCTCCAAATGGTGGAGCTTGTTGTTCATATCAAACTCCATTCATTGTAATCTCTCCTGAACTACACCGAGCCCAGACTTCAAGTGCTCAATTCGCTCCTTGTTGATTCCCATAAGAAACATGTCTTTAATACTAATGATAGGTTATGTTTAATTATAAATAAAAACATTCATGAAAATACCCTTTTCAGGTAAGGATGTACCACAGTTTAATTGAAATAATTTTTTTATCTCTCATTGATAATCCATAACTGCTTAAATAGCAGACCATATGTATGAAACTAAAAACAAAGTAAGCTGAAAACATAGGAACATCCTAAGACCATTACCAGTAACCGACGCCTAACAAATAAAATAATAGAAATGGACTCCACATATCATTGAAATAAAATGCAACAAAAAGATAACATCAAGCATAAATTTGTCCAACTGCTAAGACTTGATCCATGCACTTATCCACGCCACTCCCATACACCACGTCGTTACGTCTCGTTTATGTTTCCTGTCAACCTCCTCCTAAATATTTAGGATTTCATTTGAAACCTCTATTTGAATGTAACGGCTTATCATACTCAACTATTCTAAACGTTGGCATAAATTATGTCATTTTGTACTTTGAATTAGCTTGGGGATTATAAAATTTTAAGTTAATTTACACAAATTTTGAGTGGTTAAAATAAATAAATTAAGTTGAACATAATTTAAAATCTTTATATATATAAAAAAAATCCATCAAAATATAATTTACTTATTAATTGATTTGATTATTTGGTATAAAATTTTTATTTTATCTTTAATGGTTTTTTAACTAATATTTATATTTATTATTTATTTCCAAATAAAAAAACATTATTATAAAACTTGGTTTCATTTAGAGAGTTAATTTTATAATTTATCCACTCAAAATTTAGTTTAGATCTAATTTTTTTAATTAAATTGACTTGAGGATTAACATTATCAAATCAAATTCATTCCATCAACGATGGCACAATCAAAACCAGAATAATATTTTAGTTTGATTTAAAAAAAAAAGAACTTAAAAGTTAAAACCACATTGTTTTGATTTTTAAAAAATTAAAATGACCTCATTTTGTATTGATTCAGCCCATAACAAGTGACCAAGGTCGGGTTGATTATGAAGAGAGAGAGAGAAAGAGAGAGAGAAAGGAAGCATCTAGAATTCCTTTCTCTGCAGGTAACCGCCTTTAGCAGCAGGAGAGGAGTAGCAGTGATGCTTTTTACAGTTATTTTCTATTACATATGTATGGATTTTGAATAGGCAGGAGAAAAGAGAAGAGATAGATTTTGAACAATCGAGTTTGTTAGATAGATAAATCGAAGGGAAATGGATAGAAGAGGAAGCTTAACAAAGGGAATGTTGCCGCTGCTGGCAATTCACGCTGTAAGCGAGTACTATAGGCTGCCATGGAAACCTCCTGTCACCGCGGCTCTTCTCGGTGCCAATACTCTCATCTATTTGAGGCCTGCTTTTCTCCGTCATATCCTTCCCTCTATCGATCAAGTCTGGTTTAATCCCCACCTCATTCTTAAGGTACCTATCTGGGTCGTCGTCATCGTCATCATTATTATACTAGTAGAGTAGAGTAGATCCTACATGTTTTAATTGCTATTATTTGTTAGTTGGGCAAATCAATCAATTGGGTTTCTCCAATATATCAGAAAGAATCGATTTATCCAATATTTTAGAAAGAATCGATTGATTGATTGATGATGGGCTTTGCTATTAATTTGCTAAAGTCTAGTAGTTTTGCCTATCTTATTCTTTGTTAATTTTTGTATACAGTTATTAAGTGAAAAAACCATCTTGTGGTTTAAAGATTTTGTATTTGTAGGTCGTGTCCTAATTGTAGGAAATAACTGATGATGCCTTTGCCTTTTGCTTTTTATTGAGCAGTATAGGGACCTGAAACGCTTCCTGCTCTCACCATTCTATCATGTGAGTGACTCTCATCTCGTTTACAACATGATGTCGCTCTTATGGAAGGGAATTCAATTGGAAACTTCTGTGGGAAGTGTTGAATTTGCATCTATGCTTGCTGCTTTACTTGCTATGTCCCAGGGTATTACACTTTTGCTAGCCAGGTCCCTCCTCCTCTTCTTTGATTATGACAAACCTTTCTACTCTGAATATTCTGCTGGATTTTCTGGTGTTCTCTTTGCCATGAAAGTTGTCCTCAATTCTCAGTCCGAGAGTCTTACTAATGTCTATGGATTGGTCATACCGGCACGCCATGCTGCATGGGCAGAGTTGATTCTTATCCAAATGTTTGTACCTGGCGTCTCATTTCTTGGCCACCTCGGTGGAATACTTGCTGGGATTCTCTATGTCAAGTTGAAGAGAGCGTATTCAGGTCCAGACCCGCTCACTCTAACCATCAGAACCCTTACCAATGTAATAAGCTGGCCTCTGAGGTTTGTGAGGAATTTATTTCAATTCCGGAGAGGACGGATTTCTGGTCGTGGAAGTGTTGGTGGGAGGCAGACAGGAAGGACAATGTCAGGGCTGTGGAGATGCCAAGCATGTACATATGATAATTCCAGTCTGTTAAGTGTATGTGAGATGTGTGGGACAAGTCGGGGTGCTCGTGGATTGTCCTCCCGTGAATTTTCACGCCATTCCGATGACCTTACATTGGAAGAAATACGTCTTCGAAGGATCGAAAGATTTGGTTGATCAGACACTTAACTCATCTTATACGCCACCATTTGTTTGTTGATTCTGTAGCCAAGTTCGATGTGGATTAAGACCAGTTCTCAAGTTTGGCAGACCTCTCCGCCCATTTTCATAATCGAGGTCCCTTTTCTTTGAGATGTAGCTGGTCTTTGTTTACTTTCGTAAAAGAAGTAGAAGATAAATTTTCCACTCAATCTCTTGGTTGTGGATGCAAAGCAGAAATGAGCAATGGGATAGCCCTCAAGTGTTTGATGTTGTTTTCAAACATTAGATGATTGCTTTGTGAAAGTAGTGGAAGTCATCGACAAATGGTTAGCGACTTGCGCGGGAAGGCTTTCTGGTTGTGTTTTTTTTTTTAAGAAAAAAAACCTAAGATGCATTAGTGTTTTATGATAGTTACAATGAAATTACTATTGGTGATATTATTATTTTGTTGATCCCACAAAAAAAAACCATTACACTAGCTACTGGGGTAAAATAGTATTTTTACATTATTTATTAGTTATTATTCGAATAACCTAGGGCATATAGATCTTTTCATCACAAACAAATTATTAAATCATTATTGAAAGCAAAATTTAATTAACTAAAGTCTATGAATGATTTTGTATTTTCACTTCCAAAGCACATTAAAATTATTAAAATATCTTTAAATATCAAGTTTTTTTAATTGGTTTACATTGTTCCTTTGTTTTCTTAATCTTGTTTTTTTTATTATTTATTATTATCAAGTTAAGGGGTGCTTTGGTAATTTTTTAAATATAAATATTATTATAAAGATGATTGGAACGCACGCGTCGGAGAGCAGGTGTTTCATGTGTTTGTCGGGGCTTTTACA
>Ga0325401_1005943_pt1 | contig 11757 bp, 7 predicted proteins | sample PopdelMetagenome_FD_205666 | JGI IMG/M metagenome (GOLD analysis project Ga0325401, IMG submission 205666) | Populus deltoides microbial communities from Bellville, Georgia, United States - Xylem-PdKOR-R2 | ecosystem: Host-associated > Plants > Phyllosphere > Stem > Wood/Secondary xylem | place...
CGTCGAGGCGCTGACCGCTCGGCTCGCCACCCTGGACCGCGACCGTGCCGGCGCCGCCGAACGCCTCCAGCTCACCGAGCAGCGCCGCGCCGAGGTCGCCGCCGAGCTCGCCGAGCTGCTGCTCGACACCGGCGCAGACGACCTCACCTCCCTGCTCGCGCGGGCCCAGGAGCAGCAGGAGCGCGCTCGCGCCTCGCTGCGCGCGCTCGACGACGCGGCCGCCGCGGCGACCGCGCAGCGCGAGGCCGTCGAGGCGTTCGACGGCGCCCTGCGCGCGGCGGGGTTCGCCGACGCGGCAGACGCCCTGGGCGCCGCCCGCACCCACCCGCAGACCACGGCCCTCGAGACGCTCGTCCGCGACCACGAACGGCGCGCCGCCGCGGTCGCCGCGGTCCTCGACGCACCCGGCGCCGAGGACCTGCTCGACCTGCCCGCCCCCGACCTCGACGCCTTGGGAGCGGCCCACGAGGCCGCGCTCGACGCCCTCGCCGGCGCCCGCTCGTCGACCGACCGGTGGGCACGCCGCGCGGCGCGCCTCGCCGAGCTCGGCACCGCCCTCGACGCGGCCGTCGCCGCGTGGCGGCCGCTGCACGACGACTGGCGCCTGACCGCCGAGCTGTCGGCGTTCGTCGAGGGCAAGGCCGCCGACAACCGGCTGCAGATGCGGCTCTCGGCCTACGTCCTGGCCTACCGGCTCTCGCAGGTCGTCGCGGCCGCCAACGAGCGGCTGGCCCGGATGAGCGACACCCGCTACACCCTCGAGCACACCGGGCGCGCCGGCGCCGGAGAGACCCGCGGTGGCCTCAGCCTGCGCGTGCGCGACGACTGGTCGGGCGAGGCCCGCGACCCGGCGACCCTGTCGGGCGGCGAGACCTTCGTGGTCTCACTGGCTCTCGCGCTGGGGCTGGCCGACGTGATCACCCAGGAGGTCGGCGGCGCCGACCTCGACACCCTCTTCGTCGACGAGGGGTTCGGCTCCCTCGACGCCGACACCCTCGACGACGTCCTGGACACCCTCGACAGCCTGCGCGACGGCGGCCGGATCGTCGGCGTCGTCAGCCACGTCGCCGAGATGCGCGACCGCATCCCCACCCAGCTCGTGGTGACCAAGGCCCGCGCCGGCTCCACCCTCGCCGTCCACGGGTAGTCCGGACGGCCGGGATCAGCCGAGCGAGGTCCAGTCGGAGAGGTCGAGGCCCCACTCGCTCTCGAGGCGGTCGCGCTGGGGGCGGTACATCGCCTGGAGCGACTCGCGCAGGCCGTCGGGCCAGTCCCACGGGGTCTGCGAGGAGGAGATCGACGCCTCCTCGGTGCCGGCCAGCGGCGCCGGCGGCAGCCCGAGGCGCGACCAGACGGCGTTCACGGCCGCGACCGGGTCGCGCCGCACCTGCTCGTAGACCATGACGACGAGGCGCTCCTGGCCCACGGCCGCGCGCCACGCGGCGAGCTGGTCGGCGTAGAAGCCGGTCCAGGTCTGCACGGTCATCGGCACGGGGTAGGGCCACGGCTGGGCCGGGGCGTTCTGGGCCACGCGGGTGCCGGCCAGGCGCATCGCGGAGCGGAACCGGTCGACCGGGTCGCGCAGCAGCACCAGCACGGGGGCGTCGGGGACGAGGCGGGCCGCGGCCGGCGGGGCGGTGGGGTGGCGCAGGTAGTGCGGGGTCCATTCGCCGCGGGCGACGCCGCCGTCGGGGAACAGGTCGAGGTACTCCTCGGCGGGCAGCAGGCCGTCGGCGACCTTGTGCAGCCGGTGCTGCTCCTTCTTGCCGTTGGTCCCGAGCCCGACCTGCGGGTGCTGGGTCAGCAGGTCGACGAACCAGGTGGTGCCACTGCGCTGCGCGCCGATGCCGAGCCAAGCGGGTCCAGTCACGCCCGAAGCCTAGAGTGGCGACGTGCCCGACCTCGATCCGACGTTCACCGCACTGCCCTACCGCCGGCTCGGCGCGGTCGCGCTCGGCCGGGCCACCGAGCTCGGCGCGACGCACGCCGACTTCCGCTTCGAGCGCATCCGTCACCAGCAGCTCGTCGTGCGCGACGAGGTGCTGCAGACCGCGATGGACGCCGACGAGGTCGGCTTCGCGGTGCGGGTGGTCCACCGGGGAGCCTGGGGGTTCGCCTCCGGTGTCGTGCTCACCGACGACGAGGCGCGGCGCGTCGCCGAGACCGCGATCGCGGTGGCGACCGTCGCGGCCGAGATGACGACCTCGCCGGTGGAGCTCGCGCCCGAGCCGACGTACGCCGACGTCACGTGGGTCTCGTCGTACGACGTGGACCCGTTCGAGGTCGCGACCGGTGAGAAGGCCGCACTGCTCGTCGACTGGACCCGACGGCTGCGCACCGGCGCCGCGGTCGACCACGCCGTCGCGGTCGTGGGCCAGCTGAAGGAGAACAAGTACTACGCCGACACCTCCGGCACCGTGGTCACCCAGCAGCGGATCGGGCTCGACCCCCACGCGGAGGCGATGGGCGCGGGTGCCGACACGTTCGACTCGATGCGCACGCTCGCGGCGCCGTCGGCCCGCGGCTGGGAGCACATGACGGGCGCCAGCCACGACTGGGACGCCGACCTCGACGAGATCCCCGAGCTGCTGGCCGAGAAGCTGAAGGCCCCGCCCGTGGTGGCCGGCAGCTACGACCTGGTGATCCACCCCTCCAACCTGTGGCTCACCATCCACGAGTCGATCGGCCACGCCACCGAGCTCGACCGGGCGCTCGGCTACGAGGCCAACTACGCCGGCACGTCGTTCGCGACCTACGACAAGCTCGGCACCCTGCAGTACGGCGCCCCGATCATGAACGTCACCGGCGACCGCACGACCGAGCACGGCTGCGCGACGATCGGCTACGACGACGAGGGCGTGCAGACCCAGTCCTGGGACATCGTCAAGGACGGGGTGCTGGTCGGCTACCAGCTCGACCGGTCGATGGGTCACATGAAGCCCGAGCTCAACGGTGGGCGCTCCAACGGCTGCGCCTACGCCGACTCCCCCGGCCACGTCCCGATCCAGCGGATGGCCAACGTCTCGCTGCAGCCGGCGCCCGACGGCCCCGGCACCGAGGAGCTGATCGGGCGCGTCGAGGACGGCCTCTACGTCGTCGGCGACAAGTCGTGGAGCATCGACATGCAGCGCTACAACTTCCAGTTCACCGGTCAGCGGTTCTACCGGATCAAGGACGGCGAGCTCGCCGGGCAGGTCCGCGACGCGGCGTACCAGGCGACGACGACGGAGTTCTGGGGTGCGATGGAGGCCGTCGGCGGGCCGCAGACCTACGAGCTGGGCGGGGCGGCCAACTGCGGGAAGGCCCAGCCGGGCCAGGGCGCCTGGGTGAGCCACGGCTGCCCGACCTCGCTCTTCCGCGGCATCCGCATCCTCAACACCACCCAGGAGGCCGGCCGATGACCGCCCCGACCACCAGCCGAGTGCACCCCCAGTCGCTCGTCGACCAGGCGCTCGCCACGACCGTCGCCGACGAGTGCGTCGTGATCGTGCGCGACAACACCAGCGCCAACCTGCGCTGGGCCGGCAACACGCTCACCACCAACGGCGTCATGCACGGGGTGCACGTCAGCGTGGTGTCGTTCGTGAAGCAGGCGGGCGGCGTCTCCACCGGCTCGGTGAGCGGCAGCGCCACCACCCAGGCCGAGGTCGACGTGCTGGTCCGCGCCGCCGACGCCGCGGCCCGGGCCGCCGACCCCGCCGAGGACGAGGCCGAGCTGGTGCGCGACCGGGTCAGCCCCGACTGGGACGACGAGCCGGCCTCGACCGGGATCGAGGTCTACGACAGCGTCGCCCCCGCGCTGGGCGAGGCGTTCGGTCGTGCCCGCGACGGCGGCCGCGTGCTCTACGGGTTCGTCAACCACGAGGTCACCACCACCTACCTCGGCTCCAGCACCGGCCTGCGGCTGCGCCACGTGCAGCCGACCGGGCACTTCGCGTGCACCGGCAAGACCGCTGACCTCTCGCAGAGCGCGTGGTTCGGCACCGCCACCCGCGACTTCACCGACGTCGACCCGCTCGCCGCGGAGCAGACGCTGGCCCAGCGTCTTGCGTGGGGCGAGCGCCGCGTCGAGCTCGACGCCGGGCGCTACGACACGATCCTGCCGCCGAGCGCCGTCGCGGACCTGATGATCGACGCCTACTGGTACGCCGGCGCGCGCGACGCCTTCGAGGGCCAGTCGGTCTACAGCCGCCGCCCCACCGGCACCCGCATCGGCGAGCGCATCGTCGACCCGCGGGTGCGCCTGCGCTCCGACCCGGCGTACGCCGGACTGGAGTGCGCGCCGTTCACCGTGGCCGCCGCGTCGGGCAACGACGACTCGGTCTTCGACAACGGTCTCGAGCTGACTGCGACCGACTGGATCCGCAGCGGCGAGCTCACCGCGCTGCGCCAGACCCGGCACACCGCCACGATGACGGGGCAGCCGGCGACCGGATCGGTCGACAACCTCGTCCTCGAGGTCGACGGCGCGAGCGGCAGCATCGACGACCTGGTCGCCGGCACCGAGCGCGGACTGCTGCTGACCTGCCTGTGGTACATCCGCGAGGTCGACCCGCAGACCCTGCTGCTGACCGGTCTCACGCGCGACGGCGTCTACCTCGTCGAGGGCGGCGAGATCACCGGGGCGGTCAACAACTTCCGCTGGAACGAGAGCCCGGTCGACCTCCTTCGCCGCTTCTCGCACGCCTCGGCGACGGTGCCCAGCTTCAGCCGCGAGTGGGGCGACGACTACTTCTCGCGCACCGCCACGCCGGCCCTGCGGGTGCCCGACTTCAACATGTCGAGCGTGTCGCCCGCGCAGTAGCACGGTCCAGGGCGCCCGGCGGCGTAGTTTCGGGTCCATGGCCACGGAGCAGACCGCCACCTCGGACAGCTGGCCCGACGACGCCGAGCGTCACCCGCTCGACGACGAGCCCACGCGCGCGACCCCCGTCGTGCGCGACGGCGCCGACAGCCCCGAGCCGGTGCCCCCGGCCCGGCGTCGGCGCGGCCTCGGCGGCAACCGCCACCTCAGCAGCATCGTGCTGGCGTTCGTCACCGTCATCGCGGGCTACGGCTGCGTCGACTACGGCTACAACCGCGCCATGCTCGCCGTCGGAGAGTCCGCGCAGCCGCCGCAGCGGGTGCTCATCGTCCTCGGCGCCGCCGCGGGACTGTTCTTCCTGGCCTCGCTGACCGGACGCATCTCCGCGCTCGGCCCGCTGCTGGCCGGGCTCGTGCTCGGCGTCGGCCCCCTGGTCTGGGTCATGCTCGACTTCGCGTCGTTCGTCGACCGGCTCGACGACCTGCCGGAGTTCTGGGACAACACCGGCTTCGGCCTCTACGCCGTCGCCTACGCACTCTTCCCGGCCGTGAGCGGCCTCCTCGTCGGCACCGCCGTCGCCGGGCGCTGGCGCCGCCACCACCCCGCGCCCACCACCACCGTCTGAACGCCGACCCGGCGCAAACTGCTGCCGGAAACACGCCGACCCGGCGCGAACTGCTGCTGAAAACACGCCGACCCGGCGCAGAACGCTGAGACGCGACAACACTCTGCGACGGGTCAGCGTCGTTCCAACGACACTCTGCGACGGGTCAGCATCGTTCCAACGACACTCTGCGACGGGTCAGCACCGTTCCGGCGACACTCTGCGACGGGTCACCAGCGGTGCTTGCGCACCTCGGCCCAGGCGTCGGCCGCCTCGTCGACGAGCTCCGGCTCGCGGGCCTCCTCGAGGGCGTGGAGGCGACCCCAGGTGAAGGCGTTGTGGCCGGAGGCGGTGGCCTCGGCAGCGAGGTCCAGCAGCACCTCGCGCGCGACCACACCGTCCTGGTGGTCGCCGAGCACCTCGGTCAGGCGCTTCGCCGCCCGTCGCGGCCGCCGGGCGTCGGGCCAGAGCGGCTCGACGACCTCGTAGGCACAGCGCAGCCGCTTCGCCGCCTTCCGCACCTCGTGCGGGTCCTCGGCTTCGTCGGGCGCCGTGCGCAGCCGCTTGCCCTCGCGTCGCAGCACCTTGGGCAGCACGTCACGCGCCGGCTCGTCGGCGCGCTCGCTCCACGGGGGCGAGGCGACGAGGGCATCGAGGACGTCGCGGAGGGCGTGGTAGCGCTCCGAGCCGAGCACGCCGGCCAGGGTGTCCGCGTCCTCGGCCTCCGCGCGACGGCGACGCTCCTCGAGCTGCTCGTGCACCGGCCCGACCACCAGCTCTGCGGCCTGCTCGGCGAGCTGCGCCTCGAGGCGGTCGAGGACGACCTCCGCGTCGCGCGCACCGCCCAGGGAGCGGGCGAGCCAGCCCAGCTCGTCGCGGACGGGGTCGGTCAGCTCACGCTGCAGCAGCGGGCGATAGGCCGCCAGCGCCGAGCGCACTCGCCGGCACGCCTTGCGCATGCCGTGCACGCCGCCGGGCTCACCGCGACGCACGGCCAGGTCGAAGCGGTCGATGCGGCGCACCTGCTCGGCGAGGTAGACGTGCACGGCCGCGCCGGCCGGGCCCTTGCGGGTCGGCTCGGGCAGCTCCCCGGCGGGCTCGGGTGCGCCGAGCACCACCTCGATCTTGCGCTGCACCGCGCTGCGCTCGATCCCGTGCTCGGCGAACAGCTCCTCCGCGCGGTCGAGCAGCTTGGGCGAGCCGTCGACCAGCTCGAGCTCCCACTCCCGCCAGTACGACGGCTGGGCGCCCAGAGCCGCCGCGTGCCCCTCGACCAGGTCGTCGGCGAGCTCGGCGAGCACGGTCCCGTCGGCCGCGATGAGCCTCGTGGTGGTGCGCCGGGTGCGGATCCGCGCCACCGGCGCGACGGCGATGCCGCGCGCCCAGCCCGCCACGAGGTCGAGCAGCTCCACCGGCACCGGGTCGGTGTCCTCACCGAGGGCCACGTGCAGCTCCTCGCGGCCGCCGGCGGCCACCGGCAGCTTGAGGTGCCAGCCCGCGTCACCGCCCGTACGCCGTCGCAGCGTGACGCCCGCCCGGCGCAGAGCAGCGCCCGGGGTGTCGTAGTAGGTCGCGTCGAGACGCTGCTCGCCGGCGGGCTCGGCCCGCACCACCTTCTTGAGCCTGGTCAGGTCCGGCAGGACGGCCCCGGGCGGCGGGGTGAACGAACGCTCGATCTCCAGGTGAACATCGGCCACGCCTCATTCCTACCGGACGGACGAAGCCATAGCCTCCGGCCATGACACCTCGTCGCCGCGCCCTGGCCAGCGTCCTGCTGACCGCTACCACGACCGCCGGTCTCGCTGCCCTTCACGTCCCCGCCGCTCAGGCCGCGACCGGCTCCGCGCCGGTCACGGCTCCGGACGCGGTCACCTTGTTCGCCGGCGGCAGCGCACAGCTGAACCCCATCAAGAACGACGCCGACCCTGACGGCGACGACCTCGCCGTGTGCCGCGTCGCCGAGGACCCGACCGGCCGTCTGATGGCGTTCAACGACCCCACCGGCTCGCGGCTGCTCGTCAGCTCCGATCCGCGCACGAAGCCCGGCACCTACACGCTGACCTACTACGCCTGCGACTTCACCTACCTCACACCCGGCACCATCACGGTGACGGTCGAGAAGACGCCCGAGATCAAGGCGGTCGCGGTCGCGAGCAAGCCGGGGCTGGTGCGCTTCACGAACCCCGCCGACTTCGCCGTGACACTCCTGTGGGGTTCTCGCGGCGAGGACGAGCCTGACGGTTCCGTCCGGGTGCCGGCCGGCGAGACCCGAACCGTCCGGGTCCACCACGAGCGACTCATCTGGATCGCGACGAACGGGCGCAAGGGGTTCTTCACCTTCGGCCGCGTCAGCGTGACGTTGCCCGAGGATGACCGTCACCCGCCGGTGAAGGACACCGACGGGGTGACGACCGACACGGCTACGCCCACCGTCCTCGAGGTCTCCGGTCGACCGTGGTTCAGCCGGACACCGGCTCCTCACTGAACGCCTCGAGCGGCGGGCAGGCGCAGACCAGGTTGCGGTCGCCGTAGGCCTGGTCGATCCGCCCGACCGGCGGCCAGTACTTGTCCGGGTCGATGCCGGTCGGGAACACCGCCAGCTGACGGTCGTAGGCGCGGTCCCACTCCCCCACGAGCACGCGGGAGGTGTGGGGCGCGCCGCGCAGCGGGGAGTCCTCGGGGCTCCACTCGCCCGCGGCCACGCGGTCGATCTCGGCCTTGATCGCGATCATCGCGTCGCAGAACCGGTCGATCTCGACGAGGTCCTCGGACTCGGTGGGCTCGACCATCAGCGTGCCCGCGACGGGGAACGACATCGTCGGGGCGTGGAAGCCGTAGTCGATGAGCCGCTTGGCCACGTCGTCGACGGTGACGCCGGTGTCCTTGGTGATGCCGCGGACGTCGAGGATGCACTCGTGGGCGACCAACCCGCCGTGGCCGCGGTAGAGCACCGGGAAGTGCTCACCGAGCCGGGCCGCGACGTAGTTGGCGCTCAGCACCGCCGACGCGGTGGCGCGGGTCAGCCCCTCACCGCCCATGAGCCGGACGTAGGCCCACGAGATCGGCAGGATGCCCGCCGAGCCGTACGGCGCCGCGCTGATCGGGCCGATGCCCTCGCGCTTGGCGGCCTCCGGGTGGAGCGCGTGCGAGGGCAGGTGCGGCGCGAGGTGGGCGCGCACCGCGACCGGGCCGACGCCCGGGCCGCCGCCGCCGTGGGGGATGCAGAAGGTCTTGTGCAGGTTGAGGTGCGAGACGTCGCCACCGAACTCGCCCGGCTTGGCGTAGCCGAGCAGCGCGTTGAGGTTGGCGCCGTCGACGTAGACCTGCCCGCCGTGCTCGTGCACGATCCGGCACAGCTCGGTGATCGACTCCTCGTAGGCCCCGTGGGTCGAGGGGTAGGTCACCATGATCGCCGCGAGCTCGTCGGTGTGCTTCTCGCACTTGGCGCGGAGGTCGTCGAGGTCGACGCCGCCGTCCTCACCGGCCTGCACGACGACGACGCGCATGCCGGCCATCACCGCCGAGGCGGCGTTGGTGCCGTGGGCCGACGACGGGATGAGGCAGACGTCGCGGGACTCGTCGCCGTTCGCCCGGTGGTAGCCACGGATGGCGAGCAGCCCGGCCAGCTCGCCCTGCGAGCCGGCGTTGGGCTGAATCGAGACGCGGTCGTAGCCGGTGACCTCGGCGAGCCAGCCCTCGAGCTGCTCGACGAGCACCCGGTAGCCCTCGGCGTCCTCGGCCGGGGCGAACGGGTGGAGGTCGGCGAAGCCCGGCAGGCTCACCGGCTCCATCTCGGTCGTCGCGTTGAGCTTCATGGTGCACGAGCCCAGCGGGATCATGCCGCGGTCGAGCGCGTAGTCGCGGGCGCTGAGCCGGCGCAGGTAGCGCAGCATCTGCGTCTCGCTGCGGTGGCTCGCGAACACCTCGTGGGTGAGGTACGCCGTGCGTCGGCGCAGCTCGTCGGGCAGCGCGTCGCCGGTCTCGCGGTCGAGCGCCTCGACGTCGACGTCGGTGAGCCCGAACGCCGCGGCGACCCGCTCGATGCTGCCCCGGGTGGTGCACTCCGAGGTCGAGATGCCGACGGTGTCGGCGTCGACCCGGCGCAGCTGGACGCCCCGCTCGTGGGCGGCGGTGACGACCTCGTCGGCGCGCCCCGGGACCCGGGCGGTCAGGGTGTCGAAGAAGGTCTGGTGGGCCAGCTCCACGCCACCCCCGCGCAGCGCGGCCGCCAGGACGGCGGCGTAGCGGTGGGTGCGCGTCGCGATGGCGCGCAGCCCCTCGGGGCCGTGGTGCACGGCGTACATGCTCGCGACGACGGCGAGCAGCACCTGGGCGGTGCAGATGTTGGAGGTCGCCTTGTCGCGGCGAATGTGCTGCTCGCGGGTCTGCAGCGCGAGGCGGTAGGCCGGACGGCCCTCCGCGTCGATGCTGACGCCGACCAGGCGGCCCGGGAGGTGCCGCTCGAGGCCGGGACCGACGGCCATGTAGCCGGCGTGCGGGCCGCCGTAGAACAGCGGCACGCCGAAGCGCTGGCTGGAGCCGACGACGATGTCGGCACCGAGCTCGCCCGGTGCCTCGAGGACGGTGAGGGCCAGCAGGTCGGCGGCGACGACGAGCTTGCCGCCGCGGGCCGAGACCTCCTCGGCGAGCTCGCGCGGGTCGAGGACGCGCCCCGAGGCGCCGGGGTACTGCAGCAGCACGCCGCACACCTCGTCGACGCCCTCGGGAAGCCCGTCGACCAGGTCCGCGACGACGACCTCGATGCCCATCGCCTCCGCACGGGTGCGCACCACGTCGATGGTCTGCGGAAGCGCGTCTGCGTCGACGACGAACGGACCGCTGGCCTTGCGGTTGGCACGTCGGACGAGCGTCATCGCCTCCGCGGCGGCCGTGCCCTCGTCGAGGAGGCTGGCGTTGGCGGTCGGCAGGCCCGTGAGGTCGCCGATGACGGTCTGGAAGTTGATGAGCGCCTCGAGGCGGCCCTGCGAGATCTCGGGCTGGTACGGCGTGTAGGCGGTGTACCACGACGGGTCCTCGAGCACGTTGCGCCGGATCACCGGCGGGGTGATCGTCGCGTGGTAGCCGAGACCGATCATCGGCTCACCGGGCACGTTGCGCGCGGCGAGCGCGCGCAGCTCGCGCGCGACCTCCAGCTCGGTGGCCGCGGCGGGCAGGTCGAGCTCGGCGGCCGAGCGGATCCCGCCGGGCACGGCCGCGTCCATCAGGGCCTCGAGGCTGGCGTAGCCGAGGCGGTCGAGCATCGTGTCGACCTCGCTGGGGCTGAGGCCGATGTGGCGGTCGACGAACGGCAGGGCGCCGTCGAGCTCGCTGAGCGTGGGGTGGTCCGACACGGGTGGCTCCTCGGGACGAGATCGTCTGGCAGGGCCTCCCCCTCTGTCACGGCCGCGGTGCTCGCTCCAGAGTCGCCTGTCCCGCACGGTCCTGGTGCCTGAGAGGTTCCGGGGAGGAATTGCCCCTTCGGCGTCCGGCGACCGAACCTCCGGCCGTGGACTCTCCCGTGCGGGATGGTCAGCTGCTCCAGCCTAGCGGGCTCGGCGTGAGGGCCGGAAACGGCAGGAGCCCCGGCGGTTGCCGGGGCTCCTGTGACGCGTGGTGCGCGCGAGGCTGGTCTCAGCCGACGTGCCGCGCGGCGCGACGGGCGGCGAGCTCGTCACCGGGAGCCGGTGTGGCCTCCTCGGCGGCGTCGTCGGCACGCTCCGAGGGGAGCTCGGCGAGCGTGCCCTCGATCTCGCGCCAGACCCCGCCGATGGCGATGCCGAAGACGCCCTGCCCGCCCTGGAGGAGGTCGATGACCTCGTCGCTGGAGGTGCACTCGTAGACCGAGGCGCCGTCGGACATCAACGTCACCTGGGTCAGGTCGTCGGTCCCGCGCTGGCGCAGGTGCTGCACGGCCGTGCGGATCTGCTGCAGCGAGACGCCGGCGTCGAGCAGGCGCTTGATGATCTTGAGGATCAGGATGTCGCGGAAGCTGTAGAGCCGCTGCGAGCCGGACCCCTTGGCGCCGCGCACGGTCGGCTCGATGAGGCCGGTGCGCGCCCAGTAGTCGAGCTGGCGGTAGGTGATGCCGGCCGCGCTGCACGCTGTCGGCCCGCGGTAGCCCAGGTCGCTCGGCAGCGGCGAGACGTCGTCGGTGAAGAGCAGTCCCTGCTCCTCGGCCGCGGTCGTCGCGAGCTCGACGTCCACGCTGTCGCGCAGTTCGCTGTGGTCCTGCTCGTTCACGTCTGGCTCCTCCGCCGGGTCTGTCTCGTCAGGGTACTGCCAGCGGGCTGTGACCACACCGGTGGAGTTACAACGAGGACACTTCAAGGTACGGCGGGCAGGGGGGTCG
>Ga0325401_1005944_pt1 | contig 11754 bp, 5 predicted proteins | sample PopdelMetagenome_FD_205666 | JGI IMG/M metagenome (GOLD analysis project Ga0325401, IMG submission 205666) | Populus deltoides microbial communities from Bellville, Georgia, United States - Xylem-PdKOR-R2 | ecosystem: Host-associated > Plants > Phyllosphere > Stem > Wood/Secondary xylem | place...
ATATTACTTCATCTATACAATGCTTTAACTCCAGATTTTCATGTTCTTATCTACCGTCCTCTAACCCCAAAAGACTGGAGATGGATCCTGGTGTGTGTCAGTGGAACCGAAAGAAATGCGTGCAGCTTCTCTGCTGAATATTTGTGCTCCTCCTTTAGAAAGCTGATGCACTTGTAGCCATTCTCTCTTGAAGATTTTGAAAATGTCATTTGCTACAAGAGCAGTAATTTGAATGCTGAAAATGCTTTCTGCCCTTCAAAGAGACAACTAAGAATCTTTTTCAGCTGTGCTGGAAAGAAGTCGACCATTGAAGGCAAGCAGAAACTCTCTTGCTATTCTCTAAAGTAAGTCTTTTCAAATGTGGTTTCATCTTTCACTTCGGTGGAGCTCCTCTGGTACCACACCTTCATGGTGCTAGCTATTGATGACTCATGACTCTTGTTTTTTCTCTTAACAGATAACATTAACTAATTGGACAGACTATCTTTGTGATTCCATAGAGATAACCAACATATATTCGCTATTTTCTAACTTGAATCAAAACTCAAATTTCAAAAAAAAAATTTATTAAAATTTTTTTTTTTAATGTTTTCAAATCATTTGAATGTGCTGATCTCAAAAATAATTTTAAAAAAATAAAAACAATATTATTTTAATGTATTTTTTAAGCGAAAAACACTTTAAACCGCAACCATTATCATAATCTCAAACATGCCCGAAGGTCTTCAATCTGTAAATGAAATGCAAATTGTATTCGATTTTTTATACTTTGAATTATTTAAAAAAAATATTCATGTAACAAAGATCTTGAAAACCCACAAATGATCTCGTAAGTCCTGTTAAGAACATAACCAATTTTAAAATTATTTTTCTTTTTCATCAAAAAAAATATTACTTGTTTTTCTTAGCTAATTATATTTCTTTTGCTTGATTACTTTAATGGAGCTCATGGGATAAATTTATCATTTCTCTTTCTTAATTAAAAAAAAATCAAATTTCATTTTCTAAGCATTATCTTCTTTTACTAATTGAAGGCTAAGTTCGATTTATTCAAGATAAACACGAGCCATGCGAGCTTGACAACAAGTTAGTGCTAATGTTAATTGTAAACAAAATGTAAAGTAAACGACTTAGTTTATGAAATTAGTAGTAGTGAGATTCAATTAATTAAACTATCATATAATACAAATTAACCTGTTTTAAAACTTTGCATAAAATGTTCAAACTATTTTTCTTTTTTTTTGGGTGTACGAAGCAGGTAACTTGTTAATAAGCTGCTTCCAAGAAACTACGCATCACCGAAACCAACTCCTAAAATGATTTTTTCTTTGAGGCTTGTCCTACTCGGTGCTTCAGTTATGGGGCACGTCTCACGGCTACTATCCCTCACTGCATGCCGTTACCACCGCATGGCATTCTCTGGCCTTGTAAAAGCCAGAGAAAGGCCACGAACCAGGGGGGAACGAAGGAGATAAAAAAACAGAGGAACCAGGGGAACGGACCAGGGAAACACAGAGGAGAGAGACAGAAAAACCAGGAGAGAGAGAGAGGGACGAACGAAAAACAGAGAAAAACACTGGGGGAAGACGCAAATAAAGGAAATTCCAAGGAACTGGGGGGGGGGGGGGCTTTTCCAGAAGAGAACACTAGAGGACAGACGCAGGGGACGGAAGAATCGCAGCAACACAGGGGACGGAAGAAGACCAGAAGAAAACCCAGGAAAAAAGGTTAATAGACAGACAGGAAACGAGGAGGGGGAAGACATCGTCCGGCCAGAGCTAACCGGTCGTCACCATCGTCTTCGTCTTTACACCGCAGCTGCCCCAGGTTAGCTCTCGTTTTCCCTCACCTTTTGTATTTTAATTCACTAGCTGTGCATGCAAATATAATTCAGAGCCCAGCCTGTACGGGCTGGGTTGGACCCGGCTCAAAAGAGAAAAAAAACTAAGGTCTGGTTGGGCATTTCTGGATATCAGAAAATTTTAAAATAATATATATATTTCAAATATTTCTTTTATTTTCAATATATTTTTTTTCAATAATATAAATATATATATGTATGTATGTATGTATGTATATGCATTGATTTAAATTTATTTATTGGTTTATTTATTAACATCAAAATCAGGAATACCATGTGTTTTTTTTTTTTGCTATGTAATATTTACCAACACCAGAGTTAAAAATATCCGTAGTTGAATATTCATTAATATCAGAGTCAAGAATATTACAAGCAAATCATCGATAACATAGTACAACAAACCCTTAGCAATTTAAGACAAAACCAGCAGCTTACCTTAAATAGAATTAGAGACGATCATTTTCAATTCGGTTTGGTTTTTACTTACAAAAATAACCAAACCAAAATTTTTTTAAAAAAAAACCAAAACCGATTCCAACTGACCAATTTTGGTTTGGTTATTTTACAAAAAAACAGAAAAAAAAACCTGTATTGTTTTTGGGCTGTTTTTGGGCTTTCTGATGAGCTTTTCTGATGGGCTTATAATTTTATTACAAGATTCTAGAATATATTTAATTTTTTTGACACTGAATATTCATTTATATTACATTATTAGTGCCAATATTATGTTCAATATGTTGCAAGCCTTCATAATATTTTTTTTTTTGGAATGAGACTCCTACATCAAAGTTTAAATAACACACACCAAATTAAAATTTAAATTACAAATCATTGCCTTCAAAAAAACTTTTAAAAAAAACAACAAATTACCTTATCATAAAACACTTCATGCAACAAAATATAAATTTTCATTGTACACATCATCCCAATTGAAAAACATATCAAAAACATTGCACTTTAATTCCTTAAGACCATTGACATCAAAACCTAATAAAAAAACATGTTAACAATCATAATTTATATGAGAATGATAAATTATAAATCTATTTAAACTTTACATATTAGACTGTTTTTGCATATTTGATATATATTATTAATTAAAAAGAAAAAAAGCAAAAAAAAAATTGGGTTAACTCATCAAACAAGGTTAACCCGTCAAACTCGAGATCTGTGTCATGAAAATTTGATAACTAAATAAAAAAATTAACATTAACAAACTAAATTAAACAAAAAATTTCATTAAAAGAAAAAAAAAGCAAAAAAAAACCTATAAAGGCATAGAAAAAAAACAAAAAAAATAGAAAAAAAATAAAAACAGGAAAAAAAACTCAGCGTTTCACTATAGACTTGCACAGTGAAACACTGAGCAGTTTTAGTTTATTATTAATTATAACTTAGACTTTGTTTTTAACTTAGATTCTTGCAATATCCGACCATTCCAGCTATATTTTTTTATTCATGAAATGTTATAGAATTGATTTATATCTTTTTTGATTCTAAGACCCACTGTTTCTATGTTAGAACCTTAGGGATGCTCGGCACTATTAGTTTCTTTATCAGATCAGCAGACTAATCTCGTCCTTCAAATTATGTCTGGATTTTTACCTTCAAAATAATTTTATTTGACCTGATATCCTTCATACAAGTTATAGTCCTAGATATGCAAATGATTTTAGGCTTTGAATCGTATGTTTTCGATGTCTAAAGCTCAAGATATGCCCGTTTGAATCTATAATGTAAAAGTAGAGAATTTTGTTGTAAGTAAGATTTCTGCCTGATTTTACAGGTTTAATTAAAGGTCCAAACAAACTTGAATATTTACCCTAATACCTTTCAAGAAAGTTTGATGTGTGTATTTTAACTTTGATTTAGCACAAGTTTACATTTTGAGATTATAACGCGGTGAAAAACCTATCATAAAAAATAAGATCTGAAATATAAAATATAAAAATTTTTATCTTTTAGCAATTAATTCACAGTGTCTCTTAAAAATACCAAACTCATAAAAATAATTTTCAATATACTCAAAATATATTCAAAAGCATATTTCATGTTTATTGTTTACGAAGCCTTGACAAATCAGGCACAAGTAGCAGCAGGGAAACAAGTTGTATATTGAGACACCTTATCATAATCTATATTCAATAATCCAAGTGAGTATACTAACTGCAGAAATCCCAACTTCATGATGCCTCAGCCCATTTGAAAATTCAACCCTAAGGAGCACGTAAATGTACCATGAAGCAATTATACAGAGAGTCCACATCCTACAATGTGACAGTTTGTGACAATTCATGACGGATTCATTAAGCAAAGAAAAGCCGTGCTTCGGACCATTCGACCACGATAAAAGGTTGATTACAAACGGACATAATAGCAATCAAATTCATTTTTATTTTTATTTTATAATCATCCAGAATATATTGAAAAGAACAAAGCAATCAAAATCATGACCAGGTATTTATGATAAATTTATGGCCTATATAAATTGGAGAATAAAGACAAGCAACAAAATTCTGATATTCTGAACTTTTGATTGGCTATTGGATTTCCAACTTCATGATGCATCTAGTCCATTCGTAAGTTTAAACCCAATGAACACGATAAACAGGTTATTGGTCGGTGAGGCTTTCATGGAATAATGTTGTGGATGTACTATAAGCAATTAATTATTATTTTTTTAATCGTGGATGTCCGGGACAACTTACACGTATCTCGATTAGTCCCTTAGAACTCTGAAGTTAATGACCATGTAAGCCTCCAATGACCCTGAGATTTGTGACTCTTGAACTGATGATCTCCGGAGAGTAAACCCAAAACTTGACCAGTTAAGTTACATCCCTCAGGATTACTATAAGCAATTAATTAACACAAAAGGTTGTGACATTAATTTCTTGATTGATGCAACACTAGTGATGTATTTTTAAAACATCATTTCAACCTAAAAATTTAAATTATTAGATAAGATTATAAGAATAATTTTATATCACTCTTTAACACAATCTCTCGAGTGAAAATTTTTTAAATTTAAAAATTATATATGTCCACACTATTTTATAGTTAATTTTATTAATTAGAATAAAGATATTAAAATTTGAATTCATAATTGTAAGGTCATTAAAGAAAAAAGAGTTTATGGTTCGAAATTAGAGGAAAGAAAGAAAAGGAGACTACTGTGATTAGGGACTAAAAATAATGGATTGTAACACAATATTATAATTTTTTTTTTTTTTTTTGTCATTTGAAGAAGCTGTCTCTCTCGAGTTATTCTACTCTTTTCTACCTCTTGAATACAATGGCAATTTGGATAATTACTATATAAAAAGTCGTAATTAAAGAGGGTAAAATAACTTGGAAGGAAAAGTTCCCTCCAATCATAAAACTTCATAAGCATAATTAGGGCAAAATGTGTCATGAGATAAGGGAGTTATTAATAAAAGTTGGATGAAAAATACTTGATTATAATTTTTTTAAAAAAATTAATATACTTAAATAAAAGAAAATAAAGTCCATGTACTCATTGAGAAAACATTAAAAAAACAAAATCGGTGTATCTATATTGCAATTATTCCAAGCAAGTAATTAATAAAAGTTGGATGAAAAACACTTAGATTAGAAATTTTAAAAAATCATTAATATACTTAAATAAAAAAAATCATTTACTCGGTTGATTCACTACCAGAAAATCGATAAATACAAACAGAAATACCGAGGGAATATTTTCGTCAGTAAATTTCTGAGAGATTTTACCGACGGAAATATTCCCCCAGTATATACCGAGGGAATTACAGTGGAAAAAAATTAAAACAAAGCAAAAAAAATGATGACGTGTCATTTTTACCAACGGAATTACCGACATAATTACTTAAGGTAAGATTTTTCTTCTTTTTTTCATGATTTTTTTCACTATATTTTTTTTATTTTATTTTTAATTGTTTTTGTTCTTAATAATTGTATAAATGTTGTTGTGAGATTTTGTTTTTCATATGAGATCAATTTTAGTTGATTTATTTATAGGATTTTTAAATTTTTAGCAATTGCAACTTAATTTTTTTCATATGAATTTTTTTAGTTGAATTTATTTTTTTTCGTTTTATTTATTTGTTGCAAATTTGTTTGAGTTGATTTTCTTATTTTTTTTTTCAAGCATTTTGAGTACATATTATAGAGTGTTGATTTATGTTAGTTTAATTATTTTTTAATTTTTTAAAATAAATTTTTTAAAAAAATATTTTTAAATAATAAATGTTAAATGTTGAAGTGATTGATTGAAAAAACGTGAAAAATTGGTGTGTATATAATGCAATTATCCCCTCCTTGATACAATCGGTTTCCTCTTCCCCATTGTACCTATATATCTTATATGTTGTGATAAAGAGAACCGATCCCTTTACATAATTCTTCTTGTTAGTTTTCTAAACTCGTGCGAGCATGGGATGGATTATCATCATCGGAAGCAGAGACATCAATATCGATTCCTCCCATTTACCTATTAAATATGATCGCACTGGGTATGTTTGTTGACGAGTAAGTAAGTTTTTGGATAAATTAAATCTTCCTTTACCTATCTCTATTGTTCTTATATAAATATTCATGTGAATTTTTATTTTTGATGTAAACACAATCATATTTAAGAAAAAAAAAAAAAAAAACTCCCGAGAGCTGCTTTCTTGCGCTAAATGTAGGTGAAAAGTTACATCATGAATCTTTGGACAAGTCAAATTTGGAACGATGACCCACAATATGCATGGTACTTTCCTGCGATTTGGAAAGGTAGAACAAAGATTATTTAGAAATTTCAGAATGAAAGATTCCTCTACCTTGCAATTCCAATTAATTCAGAGAGCCCGCGATTAATTAAGCATTATTTCTTTTTTTCTATAAATACCTATCATTGGAGCCTAGGATCTTCATCTGCCATAGGAAACCATATCCCTTAGACATGATGTCCTTCCTACAGAAACCATTCTCAAAGTTTCTCCAAGTCCTTTTTTTTCTCCTTCTAATGTGCATTCCTTCTTTCTTTGCCTTTCCTCCTAATTCCTCTGCAACTTCATTTGGTGCTGCCAGATATGTAGCTGCTGAAGGTAATAAAGAAGCGGAGGCTCTCCTAAAATGGAAAGCAAGTCTTGATGACAACCACAGCCAATCTGTCCTGTCTTCTTGGGTTGGCAGCAGCCCTTGCAAGTGGCTTGGAATCACTTGCGACAATTCTGGAAGTGTCGCGGATTTCAACCTTCCACATTTTGGTCTGAGAGGTACGCTTCAAAGTTTCAACTTCTCATCCTTCCCCAATCTTCTCACTCTCAATCTCAGGAACAATTCACTCTACGGAACTATTCCACTTGAGATAGGATTGTTAACACGTCTTAACGTTCTCTATCTTGATAAAAATAATCTCACCGGTTTGATCCCTTCTTCTATTGGAAATTTGAGAAACTTATCCATTCTCAATATTGTAGAGAATAATTTATCTGGATCTATTCCTCGGGAAATAGGACAGCTTGAATCCCTTGTTGAATTGAGTTTGCACACTAATAATCTCAATGGTTCTCTACCCCCCGAGATGAATAAGCTCACACATTTGATGATTTTACACTTGTTGTCAAACAATTTCACTGGCCATTTACCACGAGACTTGTGCCTTGGTGGGTTGCTTGTAAATTTTACAGCCGCCCTCAATCATTTTTCTGGTCCAATCCCTAAAAGCTTGCGAAATTGTCCTCGTCTATTTAGAGTTAGGCTTGAGAGGAACCAATTGACGGGGAATATTTCTGAAGATTTTGGCCTCTACCCAAACTTGAACTATATGGACCTAAGTCACAATGATTTGTACGGTGAGCTTTCGTGGAGATGGGGAGGTTTTCACAACTTGACGAGCCTAAAATTGTCAAACAATAATATCACAGGTAAGATACCATCAGAACTTGGAAAGGCTACTAGGCTACACATGATTGATCTCTCGTCAAATCTCCTGAAGGGGACAATTCCAAAAGAATTGGGGCAGTTGAAGGCGTTGTTCAACCTTACTCTTCATAACAACCATCTTTTTGGAGTCATTCCCTTTGAAATCCAAATGCTATCTCAACTTCGTGCCCTTAATTTAGCTTCTAATAATCTTGGTGGATCAATCCCAAAACAAGTGGGAGAGTGCTCAAATTTATTACAGTTGAACTTGAGTCATAATAAGTTCATAGGAAGCATCCCATCTGAGATAGGCTTCCTGCATTTTCTTGGAGATCTAGATCTCAGTGGGAATCTTCTGGCAGGAGAGATACCATCACAAATTGGGCAATTGAAACAGTTAGAAACGATGAACCTCTCTCACAACAAACTTTCTGGTTTGATTCCAACTGCTTTTGTAGATTTGGTGAGCTTGACAGCTGTAGACATCTCCTACAATGAACTAGAGGGCCCTATTCCCAGAATCAAAGGCTTCAATGAAGCTCCATTTGAAGCTTTTATGAATAATAGTGGTCTCTGTGGAAATGCCAGTGGTCTAAAGCCTTGTACACTTCTTACAAGCAGGAGAAAGAGCAACAAAATTGTCATTTTGATTCTTTTTCCTCTCTTGGGCAGTCTACTTCTACTACTTATCATGGTTGGGTGTTTATACTTTCACCAGCGAAGAAGTAGAGAAAGAATTTCCTGTTTAGGAGAGCGACAAAGTCCACTCAGTTTTACTGTATGGGGCTATGAGGAAGAGATCCTACATGAAACTATCATCCAGGCCACTAATAATTTCAACTTCAATAACTGCATTGGGAAAGGGGGAAATGGAATTGTTTATCGAGCCATGTTGCCAACAGGTCAGGTGGTTGCCGTGAAGAAACTTCACCCATCAAGAGAGGGCGCGCTTATGAATTTGAAAACTTTTAGAAATGAGATTCGCATGTTGATAGATATTCGACATCGAAATATTGTGAAGTTATATGGATTTTGTTCATTAATAGAGCACTCTTTTTTAGTTTACGAGTTCATAGAAAGGGGAAGTTTGAAGATGAATTTATCAAGCGAAGAACAGGCAATGGACTTGGATTGGAATAGAAGGCTTAATGTTGTTAAAGGAGTGGCCAATGCATTATCCTATTTGCACCATGATTGCTCGCCTCCAATCATTCATCGAGACATTTCCAGCAGCAATGTTCTTTTAGATTTGGAATACGAGGCTCATGTTTCGGATTTTGGGACAGCTCGGCTCTTGATGCCTGACTCGACCAACTGGACCTCATTTGCTGGCACCTTCGGATACATAGCTCCAGGTACATACTTGATTTCATTCTTAATATATGTATATAAGCAGAACAATACTACCAGTACTATGAAAATGGAGGGCTACTTTTGGATGCTCTAAAGGTTATGTATAATAAATTGTCATATTAGCAGTACGGTACAACCAGTACTATGAAAAAATGACCAGAATTTTTGCAGAGCTAGCTTACACAATGAGAGTGAACGAGAAGTGCGATGTCTACAGCTTTGGAGTGGTCACAATGGAAGTAATAATGGGAATGCATCCGGGTGATCTCATCTCATCTCTTTCTGCATCAGCATTTTCCTCCTCGTCGTGCTCACAAATCAACCAGCATGCATTGTTGAAGGATGTGATAGACCAACGTATCCCACTTCCTGAAAATCGAGTTGCGGAAGGTGTGGTCTCCATTATCAAAATAGCATTTGCATGCTTGCTTGCCAATCCCCAATCTAGGCCAACCATGCGACAAGTAGCTTCGGAGCTCATAGCTCGATGGCCTCCGCTGCCAAAGTCATTCTCCGCAATAACATTGGAAGATCTGATGCCTCAAACAACTGTGACAGGCTGAGAATTGTCCAAATGATTTTCTATAATTAGTATGTGAATGTTTCTACTTATGTTCCTTTCAATTTTCGTAGCCTTGTTTGTAATAAATTATTTCTCTGCTTTGTATTTTGTTTCTTCAACGATTAATATATATTATCTAATATGACTGTAAATTCTGCATTCAAAAAAAAAAGAGGGGTAATGAAATAATTTTTGTAAGTATTAATTTCAACATTTAAATTTTTTAAAAAAATTAGGAACAAACATAATTGACCATGTAGTTGAACAAACTAATTCTTGAAGTTTTTCATTTATTTTTTGTATTTATTTTTTTTACTGCAGTATTTCTTGTGAAGATGAGCAACTTCAAGATTATTTAATAAGTTGATCTTTAAAGAGAAATATAGGCAATTTGTATCATAAAACTATTTTTTTTTCTCCACCAAAATACAATAAAATACACTGAATGATTAGTCTACATGAATCTTAGATTTAACCCGTCCTTTATTATAATTATTATTAACGTCTATGGTGATGGCTCCTCCAACAGGATCACTTGGCACTCGTAACTCGTCGAAGTTTGCTGTCCTGTCTCCTTCACGGCACCAAAAAAAAATCTCCGCCGCCGCCACCAATGGCCGAAACATCCGTCTCCTCCACCGCCGCCACAACCCCACCTCCTCTACACCATGGAGCGAAAGAAATAGAATGCATCTTGGACAATTCGCTCAGAGAAATGCCAATAATTGGTGCAAAAGATTCTAATCCTATACAACAAGAGGAAAGTGCAAATACAAGCGCGTGCGCGCTCTGCTGTTTTGTGCGTATTTGATGCTAGTGAAGGCTGCTGTTTTACACTCTTAGCTCGGCGGAAGATTTCATGCTCGACTAGGCAGGAATGCTAGAGAAAACACGCATAATGGTGAATTGGTGACAGATTTTCAAGAGAAGAATCTGTTTCTTTGGCCAGCTTCCTTGCTCTAGGAGAGAAACTGAGAGCAAGAGAAACGAACCATTTGTCATCTCAAAACCTGCAGCAGCAAGAATATTTTCAAGTAATTTGAGTTTAGGCCATCTTTCTCGTGAACACATATTTCATCATTTACTATCCATCGCAATGTATGATGTTGCCCTTTCCCTTGCCATTGCCATTCAAAGTCTGTTGTCTTTCCATGTGGCAAAATGTTAATCAGCTATTTCCAGGATTCCACACAATATTTGTCTGGTGGCTTGTGTCCTCCATGTGCATAGAATTCTTCAAGGGAAAAAAATATTGTATATTGCGTAAGCTTTAAATAAAAGAAGAATTGCTTATAGAAGTTTGTTAGAATTTGAACAACGATGTAGATCTGAAACGGCGGGGTATGGCATGGGAGCATTGACCCCTAACCTCCATTTATTTTCTTTCTGATGTTGTCCATTTTCCCATTATCGTCAAGTGTTTTTCTTCTCAAAGAGGAAGCTCCAAGGATCTTGAAAATTGCCGAGGTTGATTTTTGTTGAAGTTAAGTAACCAATTTTTTCGTAACAAAACAGTGAAAAAAAAAACCCTCATTCAATCCATTGTAGACACAATATTTGTCTTGCTCTTTTGTTTTTGTTTCTATGATTCGGTGTAGGACAATCTGTATTTTACCAAGATTATAGATTTGAAAATTTTTAGTTAATAAATACTCACCATAATTTTACACAAGTTACACTACAATCTCTCTCAAAATCTTAATTAAAAAAAGCTATAATTTATATATTTATTTACATTTATTTTTTCAAACCATATACTACAGTAATATCAAACAAACACTAAATATCATAATCAATTAAAATTAATTTAACAATTATATATCCGATAGCTTTAATGAAGCATGTTCGAATCCGACCAAAGCCTATGACTGGACATCAAAGGGATATAGCATAAATACCTAGATAGCATCATAATTGAAACTAATCTTTACTTTGGCAGCGTTCAGAATTACATAAATCATAAACTTAAACCTACTTATTACAGCCATTTGAGACCATACACATAAAGCTTTGATGTGTGATGTGTGATGGGATCATACAAGACTGAGCTCATCAATTACATTTTGAGATT
>Ga0325401_1005945_pt1 | contig 11753 bp, 4 predicted proteins | sample PopdelMetagenome_FD_205666 | JGI IMG/M metagenome (GOLD analysis project Ga0325401, IMG submission 205666) | Populus deltoides microbial communities from Bellville, Georgia, United States - Xylem-PdKOR-R2 | ecosystem: Host-associated > Plants > Phyllosphere > Stem > Wood/Secondary xylem | place...
ATCAATTTATATATCAATTAAATTAATTGAGTTTTAAACCATTTTAAAAATGTAGTTTTTACTTTCAAAATTAGAATTTGATGATGTATTTCTTTTAAATCTTTTAATTTGATTTACATTTCTGATGCCAATTAAGATGCAGAATACATCAAATTAAATAAAAACAAGAATACAAAGATAAATCAATATTCACTTACACAGCCCATATACCTTTAACATGATATAGGAAAAGCCTTATTAGAATCTATAATTCTCGAATTTAAGTTACGAGGGAGGTTCAAACAATTAATGGAAAATAAATATTTACGTACAAAGCAAACTCGCTTACTTTTAATGAGACATTCAAATAAAAAACTAATTAGGATTTATAATTTTTGTGCGAGAAAAAAATAATTACATTACCAATACAGCTCCAACCCGATTTTGGGTTGCAAGGATTTATACCAATCAACATATCATGATTCAAAATCCACGACAACGAATCTACACTTCAATTCAAAAAAACAAAACACAAGAACACAATTCAAACAAACAACATCATTTCTAAGATTATTTAAGATAAAGGATTCAATGCATTAGGGGGTTGAGAAAACCTTCAAAGAGCCACCGGAAATGGACAGAATGCTGCTAGAAACGGGCTGGGCAAAGACGACATGTGGGTCACAATCGCAAGTAGACGAGTTAGGTTGTGGAGCGTCATTTCACGTGCAAACACTGTGGGGAGGCGTGTGGGTTATCCGACTAGTTGTTCTCCTCTCTCTTCTTCCTCCCTGCACAGGCGATATAAGCCACCACAGTCCGAGATGGGAGATCGCTGGTTGTAAAGCTTCTACTTAGAGAAAGATGGGTTGTTATCGCATGGTGGAGGGATGAGATTTTGGTGTTTTTGGATGGCAAAAATGAGGGGTGTCGGTCTGTGTTGATGTCGGGGTTACGACGTCGTGGAAGTTGTTGTGGCTGGCGGATGGTGATTAGAAAATAAAAGCTTAGACAACGAAGACTAACAGGTGATGGTGGCTGAGAGGACTGATTTTTAGCTGTTGTGTGGAGGAAATTGGTTTGTGAACAGGCTGGAGATCCCAGGTGAGGGGGGAGGGATTTTTTATGGCGGTTGTCGGCTGGGATGGGTTTAAGAAGTGAATTGTCGGTTGCTGTTTTTTTTTTTTAGTTAGGATTTTGCGACTTTTGTCTTGTGTAATGCTAGTTTTTGGACTTTTCTGATTTTCCTAGTGTATGTCCTCTTCTATTTATATTTTATACTATCACGTTACCTAAAAAAAAAACAGGAAATATAATATTTAGGAATATTTTATTTTATCTCCTTTGAATTAGAATTTTTTTAATAATTTTCCAATTTCATGAATTTAAAAAATAGTTAAAATTACAAGATGGCCGCATGAGAATTTAAAAATGAGCTTACTCGAAAAATGTGAACCTTCATCAATCATCTAATTATTGTGATGGTAAGCTCATTTATTTTGCATGATTTCCACTTCAGAGTAGGTGATCCAGTTTTGAATCCTCCAATATTCTCCTGCCTTGATTTCCCATTGATGTTCTCTTTGAGATTTTTCGAAGATTATTTTTGTTTTGAGTATTCATTTCCCCCCAGGCTTGGCCTCGAGACTCGAGAGTTCTCTCCACGATTCTGTCTTATTTGTTCTCCTCCATGTTTCGATCCTGTGATTCTTTTTTCATAACACCCTTTAATACCCATCATTGTCAGGCATTTATTTTGTTCTCATACTCAATGTTTTTTTTTTTTATTATTATTATTATATGTAGAACATTTATAGGCAACCTGACCTTGCACACCTAAACATATTTGAAGTGGGTGTTGAATTCAACAAAATATAAATGCTACACGCACCCATATCACTACTTTTTGTTTGATAATAAATAATTATCAGACAATGAATATCTATTTAGATATTCAAAATATGACGAATTGTATATAAATATCTAGATTTCTAACTCAATAAATAATGAGTAAGGTATAGATATAGAAAAACTCAACATGTGAATACTTATTGCATCTTTGTTGGTGTTGGTATCTTGGTGCCTGTTTGCTTTATTTATTTTCTACAAATAGTTTTAATAAACATGAATACTTATAATAATATTGTCATTTTGTTTTTTGTATTTAAATTAAACTTAGAAGGAGTTGTTAGACTAGTTTTGTTATTTTTCTTCTTTCTTGTTTGATTTTCTAGTTTATTTAGAACTTTTTATTATTTTTTCTCTTTTTAGATTCAAACTTTTACTTTGTTTAAGCTGTTTTTTAAATTTATTTAAAGAGTTGTAATTTTTTAAAAAAGATAGATTAATTGAGAAGAATATTTTTAATAATAAGATTTTGAAATAAAGATTTCTTGTGAAGATCGTTTTAGAAATAATTCCATGTTTTTACATATGTTGTTTTCTTCAGCATAAAAAAGTATATTCCTCTATGAATCTGCAAGAGGTTTTGGTCAGTCTTTATGTGGATAATATTATATATATACACACATTAATTCCTCAGCAAAAATAAATAAGTTTTAACATCATCTATCAACCTCGTACTGATAATTACCAGTTCTTTGAGATGCCGACCGAACTTCTTTCATAAATGGCTTTCAGAATCATAGCCACTTCGCCATTAAAGTCTGTCTGAGAACATCGGTGACGGATGCTTATGTGGCAGAGGCACTATTACCCACCAATCAAGCACCAAATGGCTGCATTTGTCCTGACAAAGTGGTAAGTACTGTGGTAAAGTTAATTCAGTTTTAGAATCTGCAAATATTTTAATCTAAAGTTTTTGAGAAATGCCAAAGTCTAATGGTCTAACTGCATAAAGCTGCTTCAATTGTCATTATGGAATTTAGCATTTTGTAGAAGAAGCACATCCCACTTTCTGTTTCATGGTCACTTGAATGCCTCGACACCTCAGATTTGGACAACCTCTAAAAGTTGGTCTCGATGAGGACCTTGGATATGTTTGCCCTAGGCCCAGTTGGTAATCAATCCAAACACCAAATCGAGCAAAACCAAGTACTTTTTATCATGCCGATAGAAGAATTATTCCTGAAGCCATTCTTATCGGGAAAAACTTTTTTTTTTTTTTAAATACTGATGTAGAGATGGATCTAGGGCAAAGTCCCAACACAGGGATAATCCAGCAAAACGTAGTTATAAAATTCAACTTAAAAATCAATCTAGAGCAATAACTGAGTTATGAGGAAGGTTTATTAGTGCTTGGTTGATGTAATTTTTTTATAAAAAAATAATTAAAATAATGTTATTTTAATAAAAAAATTAATGAGTTGAAAGTCGGATTTTATCCTAAAACAACCAAGTCATGAATCACCCAGATTTTTAACCATGTTAAATTAAATTAATCCTAATTTTTTTTATTTGGATCGTTCAAGTTTGGATAAACTAAATTTTATTGGATAAACTAGATTTTATTTCAATCCGTTGAGTTCATCCAGGTTTGTATAACTAGTATCTAAAGAAGATGGGTAATGATATTTCACCTATCAAACAAAAAACAACACTCTTGTAACAGATAAAGCTATAGTCCACTGTCCAAAAAATTTCTAGTTAATCGATCCATATTGCATTCTCGAGGGCCTTGCCCATTACCATTAGATTCAAATCGTTAAGCAGGTAACAAATAAATAGGTAACACACAAATTTGATAGGATTTGGATTGCTTCCTTACACCACAGTCAAACAATACTGATGACAATTCACTGCATAAACTCATCCCTTGAGATCCAAATAAATGTAAAGGTACCTTTCTCGAAATGGATGTGAAAGAAATTCTCATATTCCTCTTATACGTAGCAATGCATTGGGTCAGCTTTCGACTAAAGCTACTCCTGCTCATAAACTCGATAGCTTGATCCATAAAAGTTCAACATGGGCTCAAGGTTCCTCATGGAAGGATAAAGATTAAAGTCCCAAGCTTGATTCTTGGGATATCTGAGAATCACCCACCATCTGATTGGCGGGTCTCATCACATAGATGGTGTTTGCGTAATTCTTTCTGGGCTCGAGGAATTTTGGCAGAAGTCTTTCTGGGCTTGCGTAATGGTAAATCTGTTGTCCAGTATAGGCTCCGAATTGCAATGGCCCAATAGAAGTTGAGGCAGTTGGGTCGCGTTGACCCAGATGTGACTCATTTAAAAGACCCTTCTACTTTCGGCCGAAAAAATTAAAGCTGCCAAGATCTGGCTTGTGTATGAAGATAATTTTTAATCTTTCGATTTTGATTATTCCTTGTTGTTATAGACCAGCAAGAACTCCAAAAGAACGTTGAAATCTTCTCAAGAAGATTGATAACTCCATAATCTCCAACTCCCCGCCATCTTCAAAACTTGAAAGTATCATGGCTTGATCAGATTCAGTCACCGCATATTTTTTTACTTTTCATTTTCACTACCCATCCAATGCCAAAAAAAACACAGAAAGAAGTAAGCAGTCACAAAAATCATTTTCAGAGACCTTAACCGTCTTCTACACACTTGCTGGGAGATACATTGATAACAATCTTACAATAGATTGTACTGACAAGGGAGTGGAATTTGTGGAAGCCCAAGTAAGTGGCTGTCTCTCATAGCTTCTCGAGGGAGGAGAACTTGAGACCTAGTTGCGGAATCATTTGGCTTCATATCCAACTCAACCTGAAAACAGCCTTTTTGTACTGATCCAATTCAACATGTTTGAATCCAGAGGGGTGACCATTGGTGTCTGCGTGACACACAGGTGTCTGATGCACACACAGGTGTGACTCGTGCGTGTCTATATTGAGCTTGAGTATATTAAACTAGGATGTGTTTGAAGTAAGCTTTCACTCAAGGATTTGAGGTCCAAAACTGAAGACTATTGCCAGTACCAGTATCGATGGATCACACCAGCCGACACGAGTCGAGGTCGTGCAGCAGTTATATGGAAGACTCTAACAATGGTGGCTCAAGCGAAACACGGTCGGTTAAGGCCTTCCCTCTTGACACATAGATTTAACATGAGAGGGAAGATAGCAATGCCTGTACCGGATATATAATTCTCGTGGGAACTTTGCAAGAGTGTCAGTTTCACATTTTACACCAGACGACGACGAGAGCAAAGTGCAACTTCATGACCTCGTAGATAAAGTTCACAATGGAATAAAGATGGTGGCAGATTGTGCAAAAGTTTCAAGCAGATTTAGGTTAGTGGATTGCATGCCCCTGGTGTTGATATGGTTTTTCTTGTAGACACTAACAGCTTGTTTGAACCAATTATATATATTAAAATTGATTTCAACTATTTAAGCAAATTGAATCGATTTGATTTGCTAATTAATTTTTTTCATATGAAATATGTTTTAGTTTCATGGTCCATGCTCCGTGTACTAAGAGATTAAGATTTCTCAATTTACATTTGTGAGTTCACTTGGTTTTCGGAGACCTTTTTAAACTCCAGCGAAAGAACTCGATTGACCACTGGCGACAAGATCAAACGAAGAAAACTTCTTAAAGATGTTTCCAAGCAATTCCCTCTTTGATGAAGATCTTGAACATTGCTTTGGTTTTATTCTGAACTTATTTTATATCACGACGATGTCGTCTTGGTTTTTTAAACCATAGTTTATATTATTTTAATTGAAAATAATTGACTTGTTCAACCTATGAGCTGAGCCCCTGAGCATTGGGCAGGGGGTTAAGACACATAGCCATGTTAGAATGTACTTTTCTCCAAGTTAGAAAGGGAAATGGAGGGCAACAGGATCATGTTGTCGCACTTTAGAGTTTAGATTACAGAACCTGTATATTCAAAAGACTCGCAAGAGGGCTATTTTCTCCCCTGCGGTGCATCAGGTAAATATTACCCCTTCCACAGCCCTTGGACCCCTGACCTGAAGTGCTGTGCATCTTACACCGGCCAACGAGGTTCTGGCCACATAGCTAGGGTTTTGACAACAATCCAATCTAAGAGGCTTATCTCGCAGCCAACAAGTTCATGATAAACGGATCAATTGATCTACCCCGATTAACACAAACATCATCGTAGACAACAAATATTTTGGACTCCCAACGTTTTTCTGGTTTAGGATATCCAGTCCACCTGAGACAGGAATTCTCAAGCTATTTCAAGAACATGGAAATACTCACAGCTTGCACATTTAATAAAAAATGTAGACATGATTAAAAAGAATGATTTCGTTTTTGCCTGTATAAGCTCTAATAACAGACTTGAAGAAACGCGCAGAACAGAGTAAAAAACTATATATTAAAGCTCAAAACTAGGAGGGTACAAAAGGAATCATCTCTATTACCTCAAAGAATTAACAAATATTCCGGATGCTATATAGAACCCCTAGGGAGTAAACCGACCTACACTGAAGGTCAAGAAGGCAAAAAAGGAGGAATTAATATACTTGGGCATGATGGCATTGCTCTAAAGATAATTTAAGAAGGGAATTTACAATTACGACAAGGAGCTCCGAGCGGAAATAGTTAAGCAGGGCGGTCCTCAGGTCTCTAACGGAGGCCTTCTTTGCAACTCTGCTTCAAAACAACCTAGTGTATTTCCTAGTGAACTTAAGAATATAAAATGCCTTTCATGTTGTCTGTGTATGTTATATAGTATTCTCCTCTTTATGTAATTCCTTGTAACATTTATAAAGCACTCGATTTCTTCCATGTCACCAGGGACTTGAGAAACTCCATGACCTAAAATGATAGCATGCAGATGATAGCAAAGATTAGATATTTGGAAAACGGAAATAAAAATAGCACAAATCTGTAAAAATAGACAGATCAGTTTTAGAACAGTAGAACACGAGTGAAATAGAAGGAGATCATGGTGCAAAAATTATACAGGAATGAATGTCCAGGTATCTTTTTTGATGGCTTAAGCTAAAAGAAGTTTAAATAAAAATAAATTCTACCTCTGCTGGGTCTCTGAGAGAGTAATACGCATTGCTTTCCTTCGGTGATTTTGATACAAAAATGCCATAACCACAGTTCCTCTCCCTCAAAACCTATCGAGAGTGCATCAAATTAAGTCAGCATGTAACCAAAGAGTGTCTGTCTTACAGATTCATCGGCATAATAAAAGAGGAATGTTGGAACTATTTTATCTATAGGTTACCTTAAATGCATCTTCATCTGTCCGGTCATCTCCAACATAAATTGGCAGCACATCATCACAATTGCTGAGATCTAAAACAGGTTTCTTGTTGTAATTAGTATAAAGAAAAGCTTAACATTCTCTTAATCATATGTAACAAACAGTTCAAAGTAAATTGTTGCTCACCTAGTGATTCAAGTAGAAATTCAAGAGCTTTCCCCTTGTCCCAATTGATCGTGGGACGGATTTCTAAAACCTAATCATTGTCAAAATAACATAAAATAAATGGCGGATCCCTTGAAGCAAAAGGAGCATAGATTAGCGAAACTAAAAATGATAAAATTTACCTTCCTCCCATGAGTCAATCGCAGGCGAGGATACTTCTTTATGACATCCTGGACACACTCCCAAACTGATATCCAGTTCTGAAAACAAATTCCATAAAGTATGATTAAACATTGAAATACAGGAATAACTCCTTTGTTTGACAAAATAACACAAGAGACAAGTAAATTGAAAATTCAAGATTTAAATTTTCAGGAAAAACAACCAACTTACATCTTGATCAACGTTACGGTAATGTACAGAGACACAGAATTTATTGTTCTCAACTGTTGCCCCTTTAATATCTTTGGTAATCCTGACAAGGGAACTAAAAACCTGCAGAGGTAAATAGATTGAGAATAAGCAAAACAAACAAGCACATCAAAATTGGCATTGAAGAGAAAAGATTCAAGTACCTCGTCAATCATGGGTAAAAATTCTCTAGCAGGCTGGAATAAGTTAACTTCGTTGCCCTACATTTAGAAAAATCAAATTATAAACTCAATTTAGAAAATTAAGGGTAGATGCTAAGAAGCTACAAAGAGGTACCAAGATGTTTATACCTGCTTGTCCGTAGACTTGATACAATTTTGATGGTAGTCAGTTACAGATTGCTTGACAGGACCCATGATATCCATACCATGACTTCCCGCATAGTAGAGTTCTGTTAGTCCTACAAACTCATACACCTGAATACAAAAACCATCAAAAGGTCGAATGAAAACATGAACCAAAGAAAAACAAATGCACATGAAGTCATCAAAAAATGACATTCATTTGTTTCAAAACAAGTTCTTTAGTTACCTTGTCACGGCTTCTTCCACTGATTATTGCTGTTGGGAAATATTTTGCCACTTCCTTTACAATGGAACGCATCTATAAAAAATGCAGGATTTCATGAGAAAAATAAGAGGATAGAAAATAAATCTAAACAGCAAAATTTCCCATGTCATTTATGAAACTACTCTTACATCATCAGACATGAAGGCATTGTCAGGATTTTCAACAATTGGTGAAAGAGTACCATCATAATCCAGAAATAAGGCGATTCGCTTGCCTTTTGCAAAGTTTGCAATTTGCTCGAAAGATGCAAGCGCAGATGGATATTTAAGCTGCACAGTCGAGAAAAGGTGCACAACGCTTTACAAATTAATTATCTACCAATTTGACACTAAAAATATCTATAGGTGAACTTAAGATAAATGAATTACCAGCCAGGTGCGATAGGCAACTTCTGGATCAGGTGCGGAAAGCTCATGGTTAATATCCTTGGCAAACTTCTTATGAGTAGGAGATGATGATTTCATGGCATCCAGCCAACCACAGGAGCGAACATCATCGAGCACTCCAGTTTTCCTCCTAGGAATAGATAGTAATAGATTTGGCGAGAAAGGTGCACCTGAGGGTGAGTATGGCAGCGTCAAACCATGGTACCGGCGTAGCCTTGACTTGCTTAGGGGAGCAGAATCAGTGAGCACAGGAGCATTATGATTTGATTTGAGGTCCATCGGATTCAGATTCGTCAGAGTATTTTTTATAACGTCCAAATAAAGTCAAAGTTAACAGTAGACTGTCCTTGCAAATTGAATCAAATAACAGAGCTTTTTGAATGCCAGATATCTCTTCACCCAACCCTTTTATCGATAAAGAACCACCTCTTCAGAGATATCTTGTCAATGCTGCTTGGCAAGCAGTCCATCAAGCACTGGGCTCCTGAAAACTGATGGCCAGAACAAAGAGCTCCTAAGAAAACAGTCAATTACAATGTCAAGTTACTTTCAAAGAAAACCAAGATCCAATTTACCTATATGTTTTCATCTCTGTAGCCAACACGATGAACCAAAAAAGGGTCTGAAAAGTTGTTAATGTTTTGCTATTGCGTTCCTCGGGAAATCCTCAATCCTCTGCAAAACACAGTGAAACAACTAAGTAATGCAAGAGACACCATTATATTCCCAAATTGTAGAAGCTGAAAGCATGGCTTACAAGATGATTATGAAGAACTAAACAAACAATGATAACAAGAACAAAACCCACAGAGAAGTTCCCAAGCAGGCTTGTACAACTTTGGCGTGGCAAACAGAAAAAATAGAAAAAAAATACAAAACACCATCACCAGAGTTTCCCAAAAATAGAAAAAAAAAAAAAAAAAAACAGGTCATACACACAGGGTACTTAAAAAATACATTTTTTTTTTTGAAAAAAAAAACCCAGATAATAAAACCACTAAAGAAGTAAAAAAATAAAAAAAAATATTCACCCTTACTTTTTTTTTAGAGCACGGAATCCGTGGGGTTCAATTTATGGTCAAGATTTCCAGCGAGGTAAACATGAGGATGCTTGAAAAGCACACACGGTTTTAACACAAAAGAGAAGAAGAAATTGACATTTGACCATGACCATGTTTCGTGTACAGTAATAAAAATCAGAGAGATAAAAACAAAGACTTGTATCACCATCACCATTTTTGCCTTATCACACACGCTTAGCTTTGAAAATCAATGTCCCCTTTTCAGTTAGGAAATATAAACAGAAAAAACTGTACTACAAGTTATTATTACTATTATTTTGACTAAAGAAAAAAATTGAAAAAGAAAAAGAAAAAGAAGAGTCGCTTTTAACTGAAACCAGAAAAGCATTCAAAGAAGATAGAGAAGAGAAGAGGAAACAGAGATGGAAAAATTAACAGCGGAAAACGCTGTCGTTTTTTGAGGAAAACTAAGCGGCAACAGTACTTGCAAGATAACACGCGTGCGCTAAGAGATGAGAAAGTTTAGAAGATTGGACGGATACGCCGTCGTTTTACAGAAACGAAAAAGTTAACGTACCGGAGAGGAGCTCCAACGCAAAACAAGAAGGCGAAAGAAATCTCGAGAATGCAGCTGCTTTCTCCTTCAATAAACGAATCGCAAGGAATCAGCAACGAAATGAATGAAACGAAACCGTATAGGTGTCTTAACGGCCGTAACGAAAACGAAGAAAGAACAGAAGGAAGCCACAGCCACAGCTGCAGAGAGTATAAGAAAAGAATTCCTTCGAAAGGGATAGAAAGAAAGGTAAAAATGGCAAAATACCTCTGTGATAGAATCGCAGAGAAAAAATGCGAGAGACAGAGATTGGTTGTTTTTGTGGGTTTTCTTTCTTTCGACGCAGAACGAGAAAAGCGAAGGAGATAGGAGAGAAGCAAGCAAGTAGAGGAGAGCTGAGGAGAATTGAGTTTTTACGTTCTCTCTATTCTATGACTTCTACGTGTTTTATAAGCGTGTGTTTCGTAACCATTGTGTTTCAGAGTGTGCTGTAATTTTTATTTAAAAATATATTAAAATAATAAGTTTTTTTTATTTTTTACATATTCAAAATCATTAAAGAAAAAATAATTTCAAAAACGTTTATTAGACAATAATTTAAAGACTCTAAATTCTAAATTTTTTTATATAACTACTAAGTTTTAAAGTGTAAATTTGATATTGTGGCGCATGAAATATTTTAAAAATATAATAAAATAATTTTTTTAGATTTTTTTAATATCAAAACATTAAAAATATATTAATTTAATATTTTTTTAAATAAAATATATTTTTAAATTACAAACAAAAACATAATCTACTGTCACTCCTGACACTCCCAAAGTGGATTTTACAACTGTGCTTGACGTCATCAACCCTCGCCGTTAAAATAGTAATTTTCATAGAAAGTGAAAGGGAGACGTGTTTTTTTCGCGTCATGTAAGTGTATTTTGAGAGTGGGTTAAAACAGATTTCAGAATATTTTATATTAATAAAATTCACTTAATTAATTTTTTAATCCTCTTTTATTTTTGTTTACTTAGTTGATGGCTTAGAATAAACAAAAAAAAAAAAGTAAACAGAAAGACAAAAAACTGCCTAACTTGCGTGGGGTCCACGGGATCTTGTGATTAGACGACACGTGGGAAAAAGACTTTGCGGCCAAGCGCGTGGATACACCTATGAGTGAGTCCAGTCTGACGTGTTTACGTTTCAGCGCGGGTCCTACTAGGAAAGAGCTGTGGTAACCAAGTGTCTCGTCGCTTTCAGTAACAGGGTGACAGCTGGGTGATGGTCACCGATGACGGTCGTTTTATGCAAGGTCCCACGTGGCAGGCAGGGAGGATAAGGGGCCCAGGATGCTCTGTTCTAAGTAACTATAGCCACTGGATGATGTGAGGTGGCAAGAGATGGGATGTAGGGTCCATTTATTTAAGGGTTCAACCAATGATAACCACAGAAAGAACTACGGTGGCAGAGATGAAGATTGATGGGACTAAAACTGAAATGTCACCACAAACTTTGTTTAGAGAAATTTTTTCT
>Ga0325401_1005952_pt1 | contig 11748 bp, 7 predicted proteins | sample PopdelMetagenome_FD_205666 | JGI IMG/M metagenome (GOLD analysis project Ga0325401, IMG submission 205666) | Populus deltoides microbial communities from Bellville, Georgia, United States - Xylem-PdKOR-R2 | ecosystem: Host-associated > Plants > Phyllosphere > Stem > Wood/Secondary xylem | place...
ATGCTGCGAAAAGGCGTTCGGCCAGGCGTAGCGCGAGTAGCTGAACATCAGAACTCGCGTTGCGCCTGGCCGAACGCCTTTTCGCAGTACAGTTAGTACAACGACTTGGTGAAGACTACTTTAATACGCACCTGGAAGTCGGAAATTACTTTGAAGATTTCCTTCAGCGTCACCTGCTCGACTTTGGTCAGCTTATTGGGGTCTAGGTAGTTATCGGGGGCAGTGCGGTCGTTGATGATCTGCACGGCTTGCTTTTTCAGGCGCATTCCCATCAGGTAGTAATACGCGTGCAAGAGCTCCTGCGACTCTTTTTCGGTGAATACCTGCTGTTCTTTTAGCGCTTCTAGCCGCTCGCCGGTGTTGGTGAGAAAGATGCGGTGCTTGAGGGCGTACACGCGCACCAAATCGACGATGGGCGTCATGGTCTTCTTCAAGTTGAACACCTGTTGGTTGCCCCTGGCGAACGTACGGATGTTGCGGAAGAACGTGAGGTGAGGCTCGTATTGCAGCGCATTCTTAGCCATGTGGAAGAAGAAGCTATCCAAGGGGCGCTGTAGCTCTTGGTTCATAAACTCCTTTAGCTCCACCATGATGCTAGGTTCGCCGTAGAGGTAGCGGCAATCGAAGAAGGCCGAAAACTTCATCACCGTATCGGGGTTCGACTCCGCCATCCACGCCTGGTAGTTGCGCTTCCAGTGTGATAAAGAGTGCGTCCATTTCGGATTTTTGGCCATGTAGCCACCTTCGCAGAAGCTGAACCCAATGGAATTGAGGCGGTCAGAGATGATTTCGGCGAAGCGGAGAAAATACTCGCGCACTTCCTCGCGGTGCTCGTTGGCCTTGTCTTCGTATATAATGGCGTTGTCTTGGTCGGTGAGCAGGGTTTGTTCCTTGCGGCCTTCGCTCCCGAGCACCATAAACACGAACTTCGCCGGCGGCGGCCCCATTTCTACCACCACGCCTTCAATCACGCGCAGGGCAATGGTATCGGCCACGGCCGTAATTACTTGGTTTACAATTTCGGCCCGCACGCCGCGGTTCAGCAGTTGGTACACCATCTTGGGCACTTCCTCCCAGCGGCGCTTCAGTTCACTGACCGACAGTGCCTGCCGCACCGACTGAATGAACACAAACGGCGACTGCCCTTGGTCACTGAGCAGCTTATTGCGGCTGATAAACCCAATGTACTCACCGTTGCGGCTGATTAGCAGGTAGCGCGTTTTGGTGCGAAACATGAGCAGCAGCGCCTCATACACGTAAGCGGTGCTTTCGATGGAAACTACTGGCTCATCCATAACGCTCACCACGGGCGCATCGGTGGCGGCTTGGCGGGCTATTACGTTGTCGCGCAGCGTAATATCGGTTACGTAGCCAATGATATTGGCTTGCTCATCCGTCACGAACAGACAGCTAGTTTTGGCCTCGGCCATGGTACGAGCCACCTCGTACACGGGCGCGTTGTGCGGGCACGTGACCAAGTCGCGAAACTCAATGGCTTCGATGCGACGCGAGTAGAATTGGTCGGCGGCAATGGCGTTTTCCTCTGGCGCGCGCGAGGGCTTCACAAAGTGCGCGTACTCGTCGTCGAGCATGCGCTGCCCGTAGCGGGCGGTGAAGTAGTGGAAAAAGCCTTCGTAGGCTTGGCACAAGGCCTTGAAATCGTGGCGGTGCAGGAAGTAGACCAGCGTGCCTTTTTTAGCAATAACGGTACGAATAGACCGTTTTTTATTCAGCAAGATGGACACCCCGCCGTAGCAGGAGCCGCGCCGGTAGTACTCGATAACGCGCTTGTTCTGCTCGCTGTCGTAGAAAAACGTCTCGTATTCGCCTTCTACAATGATTTCCAGCCCGCGCATTTTCGACTCGTCTTGCAAGTGAATGACGGCCTCTTTCGGGTGGCGTACCTCTTGCAGCAAATCAACCACGCCGCGCAGCACATCATCGGGCAAGACGTTGAAGGGCGTTACGGTCTTCAGAAAGGCTAAACGGTCCTCGTTCATAGAGCGGATCTTCGTCGAATGGAGAAGTTGGTAAGGTAGCTAGGTGCGGGGAACTTGCTGCACTCGCTTTAAGTAAGCCCTTGGTGAGGCGTTAAGCCGCCGGTTGGAGTAGAAAAGTAGCTCGACCGCAAAATAACAGCACCTAGGTAGACATTGCGGAAATTATGGTTTCAGAAGGGCCACCAGCGCCGGCGAGGTATCGCAACTTTTTCCGGTAGCTGTTGCCGCACAATCGTTTGTTCATTGATGTCCCCTTTGCGTTGCATTTCGAAAAAACACTGGGCCACCGCTTGCGCATCCACCCAGGCGTCGTGTTGATGCAGCAAGGGCTCCTGAAAAAGTCGGGTGTACAAGTCGCCCAGGTGCAGGTAGCGCTGCTGCACGGGCCGCACAAATCCTTCCGTCAGCTTCATGGTGCAAAATGTAGGTAAGTGTTGCAGGGGGTTGTCGAGGTGGGCCCGGTGAAAGCCCGCCCCGATCATGTGCAGATCCAGTTCCATAAAGTGCGCCACTACCAAGGGTTGGTAGTGGGCTAGGTCGTCGTGCAACTGCTGCATCACCGTGCCCCGGTCTTCGCCGCGTTCCTGCAAAAACTCGGGTGTCAGGCCATGTACCTTCGCCGAGGAGGGGTCGATAGTAACGCCGGCAGGCAGTGGCATATAGTGGTTGGCGGCCTTTACTTGCTCGCCTTCTCTGGTGTAAATAAGCCAGGCCACCTGCACGATGTAGGGCCAATTTTGCTCAACTGCATACGGTAAGTTCCAATCGGGTGGCAGCCCCGACGTTTCCGTATCGACGAATAGCAAAAACTCTCTCACAACCCTTAAAGCTAGGATACTCCTCTTTAAAAACGACTGCAACGAAACGTGACTGGTGTTGCCGGCGAGCGAAGGTAGCAGCACTCACGGCTTTTTGTCCCATAGCCAACTCGAATTGCTCCGAGGCTCGAATGATTAACACAAAACTGCGCATTTATTCCCCAGATTAACACAAACGATTGTGTAGTTTCGTCCCAAATCGTTGTGCTACTTCCCAAGAATGCCTACTTTGCCGGCCTCATCCGGTTTTCAGCCAGAGGCTGTGCCAATCCGTACGCATTTAAGCGGGTCGTAGTAGTCCCACAGTTTTCACCTGCTTTCTTTTTTCACGTCCAAACGCCTTATTCATCAATCCCATTTTTCATGGCATCAACAACCACCTCCCTGGAACAGCTTAGCGTCGATACCATCCGGCTTTTGTCGGTCGATATGGTGCAAAAAGCTAACTCGGGTCACCCTGGTCTGCCCATGGGCGCTGCTCCTATGGCCTATGTATTATGGTCGCGCTTCTTGCGGTTCAACCCGCAAGATCCGAAGTGGCCAAACCGGGACCGGTTTGTACTGTCGGCGGGCCACGGTTCGGCCCTGCTTTATAGCTTGCTGCACCTCTACGGCTACGACCTGCGCATGGACGAGCTGAAGCAGTTCCGCCAAGCGGGTGCCCGCACGCCCGGTCACCCCGAGTCGAACGTGACGCCGGGTGTGGAAGTAACAACGGGTCCGCTGGGCCAGGGTTTCGCCAACGGCGTGGGCATGGCCATGGCTGAAGCGCACCTAGCTGCTCTTTATAATAAGCCTGGTTACGAAGGCATTCAGGACCACTACACCTACTCCATCGTGAGCGACGGTGACTTGATGGAAGGCATTTCTGCCGAAGCGGCCTCGCTGGCGGGCCACCTGAAGCTAGGTAAGCTCATCTACCTCTACGACGACAACGACATCTCGCTCGACGGCCCCACCAAGCTAGCTTACACGGAAGACGCCCTGAAGCGCTTCGAGGCCTACGGCTGGCACACCCAGCGCGTAGCCGACGGCAACGACCTCGATGCCATTGAAGCCGCTATCAAAGCGGCGCAAGAGGTAACGGACCAGCCTTCGATCATCTCCGTAAAAACCATCATTGGCTTTGGCTCTCCGCTGGCCGGCACCAGCAAAGCCCACGGTAGCCCCCTAGGTCCCGACAACGTGAAGAAGGCCAAGGAATTCTTCGGCTGGGACCCCGAGGCTACGTTCGTGGTACCCGACGAAGTATATGAGCACCTGCGCGGCCCCGGCCAGAAAGGCGCCGAGCTGCAAAAAGAGTGGGACGAGAAGTTCAAGCAATACGAGCAGGAATACAAGGCGGAAGCCGACCAGTTCCATGTTTCCTTCAACGGCAACTTGCCAGAAGGCTGGGACAAAGACCTGCCCGTATATACGCCCGCCGATGGCGAGCTAGCTACCCGCCAGGCTTCGGGCAAGGCCCTGACGGCTATCAAGAAAGCTGTACCATTCATGTTCGGTGGCTCGGCTGACCTAGCCTCTTCGAACGAAATGGATAAGTCGGGCGACGACTCGTTCCAGCCTGGCCACTACGAGCGCAGCAACATCTGGTTTGGGGTGCGCGAGCACGCCATGGGCGGCATCATGAACGGCATTGCCCACCACGCTGGCCTGCGCACTTACGGTGGCACCTTCCTCACCTTCTCCGATTATCTGCGCGGCGCGCTTCGCCTCACGGCGCTGGCGGAGTCGGCTTCTACGTTCGTGTTCACCCACGACAGCATTGGCCTTGGCGAAGACGGCCCCACGCACCAGCCCATCGAGCAAATTGTGTCGCTGCGCACGCTGCCCAACATCGTAGTGCTGCGCCCCGGCGACGCCAACGAAACAACGGAAGCCTGGCGCATTGCCATGAACACGCTTAAGTCGCCGGTCTGCCTCATTCTGTCGCGTCAGAAGCTACCGATTTTCGATCAGAGCACGATGGGTTCGGCCCGCGAGGGTGTTGCCAAAGGCGCTTACATTTTGAGCGAAGCTGATGGTGGCACGCCCAAGCTTATCCTCATCGCCACGGGATCAGAAGTAAGCCTGGCACTGGAGTCGCAGAAGGCGCTGCAAGCCGAAGGCGTTGCAACCCGCGTAGTGAGCATGCCGTCGTGGGAGCTGTTTGAGCACCAAGACAAATCTTACCGCGAGCAAGTGCTACCCCCGTCGGTGCGCAAGCGCATTACCATTGAGGCAGGCTCGCCCATTGGCTGGGCCAAGTACGCCACCGACGAAGGCACGAGCATCAGCATGAACCGCTTCGGCGAGTCGGCTCCGGCAGAGCACCTGTTCGAGGAGTTTGGCTTCACGGTGCAAAACGTGGTAAAAACGGCGCACACCGTACTACAAGATCAGCCTGCCGAAGAAGATAAGAAGCAAGTGGTTTCGTAAGGCCTAGCGCGAGGCTTTTGCTTGGGGTTTGGGTGCATTCGTTTCACCTAGGTTCCAAGCAAAAGTCTCGCGTTTCTGTTCTTATTGAAGCGTAGAACGTATGTGTATTCGTGCTGCTGACGTCAGGAGCTAGCCGCCAACCGAGGCTAGGCTCCGCAGTTTGAGGCGACAACGGTCCCTCCGCTCAGCACGCATCCTTCCTCCAAACGGTTCTTTCAACCCCACTTTCATGAACCCATTAGTTGCTATTCGCGAGTTCAACCAAAGCATCTGGCTGGACTTTATTCGCCGCAAAATCCTGATCAACGGGGAGTTGCAAAAGCTCATCAAGGAAGACAGCCTGCGTGGCGTGACTTCGAATCCGGCTATCTTTGAGAAAGCCATCGGTGGCAGCGACGACTACGACGCTGTTATTCGCTCGCTGGCCCTGCAAAACAAGTCGGCCGAAGAAATTTACACTTCGCTCGCCATCGGCGACGTGCAGCAAGCCTGCGACCTGTTCCGCCCGCTCTACGACTCCAACGACAACTCCGGCGACGGCTACGTGAGCTTGGAAGTATCGCCCGAGTTGGTAAACGACACCGAAGGCACCATTGAGGAGGGCATGCGCTTCTGGAAGGCCGTTGATCGTCCGAACGTGATGATCAAAGTACCCGCCACGCTAGAAGGTTTGCCCGCCATCCGCAAGCTCATCTCGGAAGGCATCAATGTCAACGTAACGCTGATTTTCGGCCTAGAGCGCTACCGCCTCGTAGCCGAAGCGTACATCGCGGGCCTAGAAGACCGCGTAGCCGCTGGGCACCCCATCAACAATATTGGCTCGGTAGCTAGCTTCTTCCTCAGCCGCATCGACGTACTCATCGACCCCATGCTGGAGAAGATGGTAGCTGAAGGTGGCGAGAACGGTCAGGTTGCGCAAGGCTTAGTAGGCGAAGTGGCCATTGCCAGCGCCAAAACGGCTTATCAGATTTACAAGGAAATCTTCTCGGGTCCGCGCTGGGAAGCGCTGCAAGCCAAGGACGCCAGCACGCAGCGCCTGTTGTGGGCGAGCACTGGCAACAAAAATCCGAAGTACGACGACCTGAAGTACGTGGAAACGCTCATCGGTCCGCACACGGTAAATACCATTCCGCTGGAAACGCTGGATATCTTCCGGGAAAAGGGCCAGCCGGCCGTGCGCCTCGAAGACAACCTCGACAAGGCGCAGCAAGTGCTCGAAGATCTGCCCAAGCTAGGTCTGGACCTCGAAGCCCTGACCAACCAGCTCGAAGTAGAAGGCGCGCAGAAATTCAAAGACCCCTTCGGCAAGCTGATGGCCGCTCTAGAGAAGAAGCGCCAGGTAGCCTTCGCCGAAACGGTGGTGCCCGCTGACTTTCAGCTAGGTCCGTACCAAGGCGCTATTGATTCGAAGAAACAAGAATACCAGTCGAGCAACTTCATCGACGGCTTCTGGCAGAAAGAAGCCACGCTGTGGACCCAGAACGCCGAAGCGCAGGAGAGCATCCGCAGCTTCATGGGCTGGTTGCGCGTCGCTGAAACCATGGTGCCCGCTGCGCCCGCGCTGGAGCAGTTTGCCCATGATATGAAAGCCGCCGGCTACACGCACGTGGTGGTAATGGGCATGGGCGGCAGCACCATGGCCCCGATTGTATTTGAGAAATCCTTCCAAAAAGGTGAAGGTTTCCTCGAAATGCTCATTCTGGACACGACCGACCCCGGCACCGTGCGCCACATCGAAGAAAGCGTACCGCTCGAAACCACGCTGTTCATCGTAGCCAGCAAATCGGGCACCACGGCCGAGCCGCTGGCCTTCGGTGATTATTTCTACGAGAAAGTGAAGGCCGTGAAAGGCGACAAAGCCGGCGAAAACTTCATTGCTATTACTGACCCTGGCTCGAAGTTCATCAAGACGGCTGAAGAGCTAGGTTACCGCCGCATTTTCTTGAATTTCACCGAAGTAGGCGGTCGTTTCTCGGCTCTCACCTACTTCGGTTTGGTACCAGCCGCGTTGTACGGCCTGAACGTAGGCGAGCTACTCGAACGCGCTATTCGCATGATGCGTGCTTGCGGTGCCTACGGCTCCACGGAGCAAAACCCTGGTTTAGACCTAGGTGTAGCCCTCGGTGTGCTGGCTCAGCAAGGCCGCGATAAGATGACGCTTATCACACCTTCGTCGCTGAGCGACCTAGGGTTGTGGCTGGAGCAATTGCTGGCGGAAAGCACTGGCAAAGAAGGTAAAGGCATTCTGCCCGTAGCCGGCGAGCCGCTGGGTGAGCCTGCCATCTATGGTAACGACCGGGTGTTTGTGTACGTGGGCTACCAGAATGAAGCCGACGAAGACAACAAGCAGAAGCTGCAAGCGCTAGCCGCCGCAGGTCACCCGGTTATCACCATCCTGATGGAAGATGCCCTCGACCTAGGTCAGGAGTTCTTCCGCTGGGAAGTGGCCACGTCCATCGTGGGTGCGGTGCTCGGCATCAACCCCTTCGACCAGCCCAACGTGCAAGCCGCCAAAACGGCCACTGACCGCCTGATGAAGGAAGTAACCGAGAAAGGCAGCCTACCCGAAGAAACGCCCGCCCTCGAAGCCGATGGCGTGAAGTACTTCACCTCGGCCACCGGCAACGACGCAACAGGCCTGCTAAGCCAATTCTTCCAGGCGCACCCCGGCGACTACGTAGCCATCCAGGCTTACCTGACTGAAACGCCCGCTTTGAGCGACGCGCTAAAGCAGTTGCGTGAGTACATTCAAGAGCACTTGCACGTGGCCACTACCTTCGGCTACGGTCCGCGCTTCCTGCACTCGACCGGCCAATACCACAAGGGCGGCCCCAACACGGGCCTGTTCTTGCAGCTGACGGCTGATAACCCGAACGACCTGCCGCTGCCCGGCCGCTCCTACACCTTTGGCACGCTCAAGAATGCGCAAGCCCAAGGCGACCTAGTAGCCCTGCGCGACAACGACCGCCGTACTCTGCACGTGCACCTAGGTGCCGACGCGCTAAACGGTTTGCACACGTTGCTAAAGGGTCTGCAAGCAGCTACCCTGACCGCATCTCACGCGTAAGCGAATGTAAAAATGGCCTTGCTGGCGCTTCTACCAGCAAGGCCATTTTTTACTCTTACTCTACGCAAACGATTCACTATAATGTGCTTCTTCCACTAACGTTTGCGGTTGATTAGCTTCTAATTTTTCAGTTTGAGTCTTCCTTCACTGATCTTAACCTCTCTTACACCTCTAATGAACGTCAAAAAACTACTAGCACTTACTGGCCTAGGTCTTGCTTCTTCTTTTTCAAGCGTTGCACAATCGATTGTGATGAATGTGCAAGCGGGCGACCCCAAGCTCCAGATCAGCAAGCACATCTACGGTCAATTTGCCGAGCACCTAGGCCGCTGCATCTACGGCGGCTTTTGGGTCGACGACAATCTGAACGTACCCAAGAAAGATCGTTACCGTCTCGATATCATCGAAGCACTCAACAAAATTAAAATACCAAACCTGCGCTGGCCCGGCGGCTGCTTCGCCGATACGTACCACTGGCGCGACGGTATTGGTCCGCGCGCTCAGCGCCCCAAAATGCTGAATGGCACTTGGGGCGACGTAGTAGAAGACAACAGCTTCGGCACCCACGAATTTTTGGAATTGTGTAACCTGCTGAAGTGCGAGCCATATTTGGCCGGCAATATGGGCAGCGGTACCGTGGCAGAAATGTCGAATTGGATTGAGTACCTGAACCTCAACGGCGACACCCCCCTGGCCAAACTGCGCGCCCAGAACGGACACCCTGATCCGTATAAAGTAAGCTTCTGGGGCGTAGGTAACGAGACGTGGGGCTGCGGCGGCAATATGACGCCCGAGTACTATTCTGACCAATACAAGCAGTACGCGACCTTCGCCAAAAGCTACCCCGGTGCCCCACTCCGCAAGATTGCCAGCGGCGCCAACGGCGACGACCGCAATTGGACGGAAGTCTGCATGAAGAAAATTCCAGCGGACCAGATGTGGGGCATCTCCCTACACTACTACACCCTTCCCACCGGCAACTGGGGCAAAAAAGGCCCGGCCACTGGCTTCGACGAGCAGGCTTACTTCAGCACGGTGAAGAACTGCCTGCGAATGGATGAAATCGTGACGGCCCACTCGGCCATCATGGACAAGTACGACCTCAAAAAGAAGGTAGCCTTGGTGGTAGACGAGTGGGGCGTGTGGACGGATGCTGAGCCGGGCACTAATCCGGCCTTCCTATATCAGCAGAACTCGCTGCGCGATGCGCTGGTGGCCGGCACCACGCTCAACATCTTCAACAACCACTGCGACCGAGTGAAAATGGCCGAGCTAGCTCAGGCTATCAACGTGCTGCAAGCCCTCATCCTGACGGATAAAGAGAAGATGCTGCTCACGCCCACCTATCACGTGTTCGACCTCTACCAGGTGCACCAAGATGCGCAGTTCTTACCGCTGAAATTCGACAGCCCCGATTACGTGCTTGGCAACGACAAAATTCCAGCGCTCAACGCCTCGGCTTCCAAGGATAAAGACGGCGTTGTGCATATTTCGCTCGTCAACCTAGACCCAAAGAAATCAATCAAAATCGAATCGGGAATAGACGGAGTGACGTGGAAAAACGTGACAGGTCAAATTCTGACGTCAGCTAAATTCAGCGATTATAATTCTTTCGAGAACCCGAATAAGGTGAAGCTAGCTCCCTTCAAAAACGCTAAGAAGCGTGGCAACAAGCTAGAAGTAGAAATCCCCGCGCAATCTGTAGTGGTACTTGCGTTAAAGTAACCTTAGCTTCTTTACTTACAAAAGAGCATACCGTTTTGGTATGCTCTTTTTGTTTCTATACTAAACGTTGCTTATCACTGTACGCAGTGCATTACATTACTTACAACGAAACACTCTTTTTCGCGAAGCAAATCATCAGCCATGTGGGGGATTACAGCCTAGTCAATGTCGAAAAATGCATTTACACCACGATAGGCAAAACGTGGCAAAAAACTTACAGTGCGTTTGTTAGGCCAGCTGTAATCCTTTGCGAAGATCCAATAACGCTGTCACTACTTGTTACCAATAGCTCATCACAAGCCACAAAAAAACTCCTGTCTTGACGACAGGAGTTTTCTCGAAAAGAGATTATCAAATTAACCTTGTGTATCTACTTTCTTTGGACGGCCGGGGCGTTTAGCACCTTCAGCGCGAGGCTTGCGCTCTTTTTTAACCGGCTGATAATCTGGTTGGAAAACCTTTGAGAATTCCTCGAAAGCAGCTTCTAATTTGCTATATGCTTTTTTCATCTCACCGAGCAGTTGCTCGTTGCTAGACGCATTTGCAAGAACTTCCTGGATTTTGTTTAAATCTGTATTTGCCACGGTCGTGTGTCTTTTTAAGTGTTGAGCGTTATTTTGGTTTTGATTACGTCAGCAAATAAAAAAAGATTTTATAACAAAACAATATTTCCTCTTATCGAACAGCCCTGTTACCCCTTGGATGAAAGCGTAAATTAACTGTTGAAAAGCTAGCCTTTTTGCATCGATAGGCTACCATTTAATTATTAATTCAGACAATCTTCATAGTATAAAGGCAAGCAATTCTTGTAAACACACAATTGCTTTACGCTCATTATACGTACTTATACATCTGATTATCATAAAATTAACATACTAAAATCAGCTCAACTGGGCATTCAACCTGCTTTCTAAAGCATGCTATTTAGCTATCCCATATTATAGTACAAGTAACAGTCCGCAGTGTTAAGAATATTGGTGATTTATGGGCTACTTAGCAGTCCTTAACACCAATATTATATGCTTCCACGTTGCGCTGCGCATTGTGCCGGAAGGTCTTTATTATCTCATAAAGTGCATGTAGCAGGAATTAAATGAATGTTCAGCTTGCAGTAGTTTTGCCACCTAGGTTTCAGCGCGGAAAACGTGAAGCTAGCTAGGAGCTTGCTAATACTGACAGCTGCACAACCCGTAGGAAGTTTTTACAGTATTGATTTTGTAATACATCCACGGGAAATATGACAGACCAAATTGAAAACTTTCCTGGCTCTCAAGCTAGCAAGGGCTTACCGACTCCTGTTCTCAATAAACTAGAACGCCTTATCGAGCAAGAGCATATCACGGAAGCTACCGTTATGGAAAAGCTTTCTAAGCTTTCCGAACAATTGATGCGTTTTTATGAGCAGGAATACCACACGCCAATAGATAACGCGGCAGAATTTACGGCCTTAGTCAATGCTGAAACTTGGAATTATCTGTATCAGCTGCGTGATGGTGAAGCAGCGATGAATACTTAATTAGTCATTCATTGCTGTACTGTTATCGATAAGTAATTGAATGTATAAATCAACTGCTTATCACTCGCTAACTCTACTTGTGACTAGTTAATTGGCACTGCTTATTCTAGCGGCATGATTTAACAAATTGCTATCTACTAGTCTATAGTTGTTGTATAATATTCTCAATGGAGAATAAATACTCTATTCAATTCGCTGGCTACC
>Ga0325401_1005955_pt1 | contig 11746 bp, 4 predicted proteins | sample PopdelMetagenome_FD_205666 | JGI IMG/M metagenome (GOLD analysis project Ga0325401, IMG submission 205666) | Populus deltoides microbial communities from Bellville, Georgia, United States - Xylem-PdKOR-R2 | ecosystem: Host-associated > Plants > Phyllosphere > Stem > Wood/Secondary xylem | place...
GTTAGGTTTCCTAGTGACCTTAATACTAGGTGGCGACTCCCTTTTTTCACAACAGAAAGACCCCAACAATCAATCTCTGCTACGAGGACGGGTCGCCGCGACGTCGAGCTCTCGGGAGGGTGCGACAAAGGGCTCAAGAATATAAAAGATCATTTTCAATACAAAAACCCCGATGCAAGCTGGAGGGAGAGTTTTGTTTCCTAATCTGGTGGGAATTGATTATAATTGGGAATCCTATAATTAAAAAGAAATCTAAAGGGATTGGAGAGATTTTCTCTACAATATTTAATCTTTTAATTTTTATCCTTGATATCTTATCATTAAAGCTACCTTTTTTCATGTTAAATAGGAGGGGAAAAAAATCAGATAGAGGGATCATTCCACTTCCTTCCTTCTTTCTTTTTTCTTTTGGCAATTCCTTGAGGATGAACAACTAATTCTTTTGTTCAGTTCAAAAGGAATAGAATCCATCTCAATTATCGGTTGTAAGAAGTAACATTTATCATTGTAATTCTTTCACATTCAAGTACTTATAAATGTTTTAAATTTATGCTACTGATTTATGCTCATGCTAATTGAATTGGTTTGAGATGATAATATATATTTTCTAGTTTCTTTCAATTTGTAATTGTTATTAAGGACAAGAATAAGAAACAAATGAATTAATTGTTATTAGTTTAATTTATTAGGGAGGAATAAGTCAAGTAAAATTGTTCAAGCTTTTGAACTATTGTTTGGAAAAAATTTACAATCTTTGATCCTAAGACTATTTCCGAGTGAATGAAAATTGTGTTTCAATATTAAACTCGCTTGATGATAAAGAATTGATTAGAAATTTTATCTGATTAATTTTATTGTTAATTTTCTCGATTCCCCTTAACTTTAAAGGAAATCGAGTTTATTTGCTAGAATTGAAAGGATATTTATTTTACTTATATGATCAATCAATTTATAAGAGTGGATGGATGTATAGTTCTTTGAACTGAGTTAACAAAATATGGATTTATCTTTTTATTTTTAGAATTTATTTTCTTTAATTTTTTATTCAAACCCTCGTCCTTTCTTATTTTGGTATCTTGTAAAAAGATTTAGCAAAGTCCTCTTTGGGTTGACCTAATTTTCATAATCATACTATAAAATCTCTCCTTTTTTTGTGATAATAAAGTTAAAATTAAATTTTAGAGATTTTCACGACATATAACATTAGTTTCTATCAATGCCTTAATTCCTTTTATGTTATAGAATTGTCAAGTGCTGCTTATCTTAATTTGTACTCCATCACAAACTCTAACATTGAAGCTGAGTGTCACACGTGTGCGGCGTCGCGGCGAAAACATCCACCCTCAAAATATCTTATCTTCTATCTCTCTGGAAAATATTAGGAGACAATGAATTCTTGTCTCTTATCAATGAAAAATTAGAATGGGAGTCGCCACCTAATATTTTGGTCACTAGGAACCCTAACTGGTCTCAGAGATCGGGTACGAGAACTGGTTGCGTAAATGGAAGGTATTAGCACCCCAAATACACCCTACCTAAGGTAAGCTGCATTGTTTTGTTGTCTGATAAAATCTAAGGTCTTGTCATGCTTTCTAGTTGTTGGTCCATCTATGGTTTAAGAAAAGTTCTCATCGGTAAGGAGAACCTTATCTCATCGAGTAAAACCTAATTGTTCTGACGTCAACAAAAGAATTTAATATCCATAATACGTTTTACGTATAAGGTTGTAACCCTAGATATTAAAAGAAAAAAACAAAATAGTTTTTTTTGGAATTTTTGAAATATTGGCCTAGTTCTCGTGATTTTAATAAATTGGTTATTAAAGCCAAAATGCATGCTAATACATATTTTTTTGAAATTTTCTTTGTTGTATGAAAATACAATATGATGATTTTTATTATTATTTTTGAGAGACTTGGCCGTATGCATGAAAACAAAAAAAAAATATTTTTTTAATGTTTCAATGAAAACCAGGTATTTTAATATTGGATTTGTATCTTTACGGTATAAAAATAAAAACCAATATTAAGAAAAATTCAATATTATACACAGAAAAATCACAAACTTTTGAAAATATTTTTTAATTTTTTTTACTGGGCCGGACCCGACCCACTCATTTTGGGCTGGGCTAGACTTGTCCGGCCTAGTGAACAATGGAGCACTCTCCACTGTTCATATGCTACGTGAACAGTGGAGACGATGCAGTGGAGAAGAAGAAGACTAAGAAGGAAAAGGGGAAAGGGAGGAAGGCTGACCTGCTGACGCTCACAGTGATGCTAGTGGCGATGGAGAGGAAGCCGACAATGGTTCATAGTGGTTATGACGATGGCGGGCAGTGTTTGCTGCATCTTTTCTTTTTCTTCCCCGTGCAAATTAAGACACCAACCTCTGTTTTTTTTTTGCCTTCCTCGTCTGCTTCTATTTGGTTCTTCTCCTTTTGGTCTCTGGTGGGGGTGGAGCTGCTGGTGGCTTTCAGACGATGTGGTGGAGGTTGATGGACAGTGGAGTTGCTGTGGGGGGCGACAATGGCTCTTCTCCTCTCTATGCAGAGGCGTGAGCCTCTGTTTTCTTTTTTTCTGTTGATTGATACTCCCTTCTCAGTGGCGGCGTTGTGGCAGCGGTGGAGAGGAAAACCAACGGTGGTTCTTCTTTTTCCTTCCTTCTTCCTCTGTAACTTTCTTTCCCCGTCTCTCTGTTTCTTCCGTTCTTTTCAAAAGATTTCCCACCTTCTGTTTTCTCCTTCTCCCTTTTTTCTCTCTTTTCCTTTCTGTCCCTCTCCTGTTTTCTCTTCTTCTCCTCTCTCGTTCCTCCCTGTCTCGTTCTTTTTCTCCCCCTTTTCCTTATGCCCCTGGTGTTCGGTTCTTCCTCTGGCTTTTATAGCCAGAGGACGCAAGTGTTCTTTTGGTAATAGTCGCGTGCATCACTACGACGAGAAATATCAGCCGCAAGACGCGCCTCCTGATTGAAAACGGTTCCATTATCACTGCCAACGTCTCCTGCCTTTAATGCCACAGCTGTTATGTTTAAGAAGACAGTGAATAGTGCTTTAATGGAACGACACCGTTTGGATTTCTTCTGATTTATCATTGAAGTTTTTTGCAATTTTGTAATCAAACCCCTGGAAAAAATGTATCTGGATCCCTTAATTTTAGCGCTTTTCCTGGTTTAGTCTTTGGTTTCGGATTGTTTCAATTAAGTTTCTAATTGGCCATCAAACTTCAATACTTATGCAATTAATCCCATGATTTGAACAAATTAACTCTTAAAAGTTATAATTGGACCCAGAACTTTAATTTTTTCCAATAAAAGCCTAAATTAACTTAAAAATCAATTTTTTCTTACAATCCAACCCTCCATAAATTCAATTAAACCTTAGATAAAATTTAAGTGAGTATATAAACATCTGATTTTGGACTTTTCTTCCTCAACTTGAATTTTCTTTGTCAACAGGGCTCTCATCAGTCAAAAATATAATGTCAAATTTCAATTATTGTATTTTTGAACCTCCTCAACCAATTCCTAGCCATTTTATAGGCGTTCCAACATCCTTTTCTCACTCCTATTTTTTTCTTCCGAATATATTTTTTGATATGTATTTTTGATATATATATATTTTTTTTTATTTTTTATGGGGAAACCCAAAAATAAGTAACAACATTGAGCTTTGAGCTTTTTGGTAGTGAAAATTTCCTCCCATCTAACGAGGAAAAAAAAGCACGAGTTTTCTGAATCTACCTCTTTTATTTTCATATTTGTTATTTTAAGAGTCTAATCTTTATCTTAAGATATCATATTCATAAGGTTTCAAGATTAATATTTCTTAATTGTTTTTCTAGCCACCACATTATTAAAAACTTTTTTTTTCCTTGTGTAGATTGTTTTCTAGTCTATAAAAAGTCATACATTTTGAAGCTTAGAATTCAAAACATATTTTTCGTTAAAAAATACAATGAAATTCAAATAAGAAGTTCCTCTCCCATATAATAAGAAAAAAAAAACTAATTTCGAGGGAAGATAGAGCTATTATTTTTTTATTAGAAAAGTAAAATAATCAATTACTCTTGCTTATTTTATACATATAGGTTGTGTCATTTTCTTTTCAACAAATGAACCTAGAAATGTTTATATTTTTATGCATTAGTTAGTTGAATAATCTCCTAACTCCAGGAGTTTGATTCACTTTTCTTGGTTGAAGTTGTAATTTTTCTATAGTTTAGAGTTATAACCTTAGAGCTTGATAGCTATAGTTTCTTTCTTTATAGTTTAGGGCTGTAAAGCTTTAGGGATTAAGGAACCCTATCCATGTTATATGCTATGTCAGTTGATACCAAAATAGGCTAGCCTATTTGATGAACGAAGACAGTAGAAACCTACCCCACAATGCAGGAGTAAGGGTCATATCAGGCACTATGAAAGCTCAGGAAATAGCGTAAAGAACCATACCATAAAATTTTTATCAACAAGAGCATTTCATAGCAAAATTGATTGAGTGGATAGATCACTTACGATGAAGAGAAGAGAAGAGAAGAGAAACATGCTCAGAGATTTACCTCAAGGTAGGCATAACCTTAGACTTATTTTTGAAAATTCACCTAAACAACCACTTGTCTATATGGAGGGTGTTAATGAAGACAAACATGATAGTGGGTCGTAGAGCCTTGACAAACCAAGATAGACCACCACAACCCAAGAGATATAAATTCATCATCATCATCAACGAGCAATAGAACCAAAAACCTTTTAAAGTTAGGATTTTGAGTTTCGTAAGTAAGAGTATTTACAATAGTTTGGATGAAGAATTATGACAAAAGAATAAATTAGAGAATGATCATACATTTTGAGAAAAATTGAGAATAAGTATTTTTGTAGAGACATAGTAGAGAATTTTATTCTCAAATATATGTAGAAGATGAGTTACTTTCTTATTTTTTTTTACTTAAGAGACACCTAGCATCTTAGAGATTGATGAGTTTTCCATGTATAGGTTTTCTTCATCTACTTCTTTGTACGTGGAAAATATCATATTCTCAATGCATACATTTCTTATAACACCAGTATCAACCCATCACTATTCAGGATTGTATAATCAGGTTGACTTTGAAAACAACAAACATGTTTATTTCTAAAACTTTATCAGCCAGGTAATCAACTTTTATTAATATTGGCTTCAACAATCATTTTTTTTCTTGGGTTGCTTTGTTGGACATTATTTTGTTCACCATGATTTGTTTAATCAGCATCATTTCACTTATGAATTATACCATTAAAAATAGTATCGTGTGAATTATATCTTCACTAAGTAAGTTCTTAGGAAAGATTGAAGAGGTCACAAACGATCCCGCTTAAAACTCAATCTCTTTAGACAGAACTTATTAGCATATTTATTCACCTCACTAACTTTTTGTATATATAAATAGTAACATATAGTTGAATAATTATGTATACATGAGCAAATTTGACCAGATAACTTTGATGTCATTTTTAGATTTAGAAATTTGGTGACTATGAACCTTTACATAACGACAACTTCAATCTTGAACTTTTTGTTAAAAGCATTTCAAAGTATCTTTGCACTCTTGATTGAATTATACACATCATATTGTGTATTTTTTAATATATATTCAAAATACAACTTTTTAAAGCACAAAATCATTGTTACACGTGTGTGGCATTGCAACGATCATCTTTCTGGATCAGGAATAGTGTGAGTGGAAAGGATAAAAAATTCCTGTCTCTTATCAGTAGAAAGAGATTATGAGAGTCGCCATCTAGTATTTTAGTCACTAGGAACCCTAACTAGTCTCAGAGTTTGGGTACGAGGACTAGTTGCATAAATAAAAAATATTAGCAACCCTAATACGTCTTACCTGAGGTAAGCTGCATTGTTTATTTGTTTGATATAAACTTAGATATTGTTGTGTTTTCTAATCATTAGTCTATCTATGGTCGAAGAAAAGTCTTTCTCAGTAAGGAGATTCTTATCTTATCAGGTTAAAAATCTAATCATTCTAATGTCAATATAAAAATAAAACAAACTATATTTTCATTTAATATCAGAATATGTCTTACATATAAGTTCATAATTTCAAATACTAACAAAAAATAAAATTCTTTTTTTTTGGTATTTTTGAAATATAGGCCTAGTTCTCATGACTTTAATAAACTGGTTATTAAATTTAAAAATGTATGCAAATGCATTTTTTTTAATCTTTATATGGAAATATGATATGATATTTATATATATATTTGAGAGACTTGGCCATATGCACACCTATAAAACATATTTTTTGTTTTTTATAAGTGAGAATTTCTAAAGAAATTTTTTGAATTTCTTGAAATTTCAGTGAAAAGCAGGTACTTTGATACCAGATTAGTATTTTACAATATAAGTCCATAACTTCGATATGAAGTACAAAAATTAAGGAAAACATGCGATGGGCCCACAAATAAATTCAAAATAACCCATGAAATTTTGTAGAACTTTCTGAGATTTTTTAAGGACATGTTTGGCTAGATTTTAAGATAAAAGCAAATTTAAAACTAAAGGAAAGAGATAAGGGTGTGTCTGTCAAACACACCCTTAGCCTAAAGGCTGGGCTGGGCTGGTTGGGTCTGTTGAAGGCCTAACAAAACCTCTTTTTTTTTTTTTGGATATGGCTAGGCTGAAGGTCTAGTCCAATAACCGATTAACTTGCTACTATACTCAACACAGTAACCAGTTAATTATAATTAGTTTGTTGCAGAACATGAAATTGCATTACATTCTGCATGCAAGCTAAAGGAAGCATAAGGGAGAAACAATACAGGAGGGGGAAAAAAATTACCTAGAATGGGGGCAGCGTGGACATTGTCACTAACGATGGCTCATGATGGCGTTGCCCTGAGGTGGTGATTGGGATGAGGAAAAGTGGTTCAAACGTTGTTTCAAACTAATGGAGAGAGGAGGCTGCTGCCCGTTGTTCCAGCTTCACAACAAGTAAGCAAAATAATATAAAACTTGAAATAAAATAATTTGATAAACAAAAATATTTAAATTATACAAGATTAAAAATAAAAGTTTTTTGTTTATTTTAGTTCAAATTAAATATGCATTATGTTAAAAAAATTATATTTGAACAAGAAAGACAAAATACATGATTATACCAATAAGCTTGCAAGTACCATATATAAACTAAACAAATATATAAACATGGTTTAAAAAAGCTTAATTCATAAGAAATATATCATGCAACAACTCAAAGAGATTCAAATAAATTGCATAAATTATAATTTTAGAAGATAAATTATAACTTTAAAACAAAGATAGATAACAACTTTCTAAAGTTAAATAAAAAAAAAAACCAAAAGCAAACTAAAAGGTTATAAATTAAAACATATAGTATTGAAATAAATATATATGTGAGAATATAGAAAATTAAAAAAAAGTTAAATTATAACTTAAATTTTAAAGATGCTAAAAACCCTTTAGCAATAATTTATATAATAATAATTATTTTTATTTTCACATGATAAACTAAACAAAGTCTAATATATAGATTAAAGACTTAAAATTGTAGATCAAAATTTGTAAATATATTTATTAGACTAGTGAGTAAAGATATTTATTTTATCATCACAAAGACATGCTAAATAAAAGATTTCCAACAAAAGCCTAGAATTTATATATGTTTTAAACTATAAGTATGTAAAAGCATAACTAAAGACAAACATGCTTTTAACACAAAAAATAATAATAATAGAACTCTAGCATGCATACTAAACGCATATAATCAAACTTGCAATATATATAAGATCAAATTCCTAACATGAATACTAATAATAAAAATAACAATGCTTAAATTAAAATAAATAAGGATACTTACTTACTTGTTGAAGCACTTTAAAAAAAATAAAAGTTTTGTTGTTGTCAAAAATAAATTATTTATCCTTAACGCTTAATTGCTCCTCACTTGTGCAATTAGGATATTTGCAATATGCCTTTTAAGATTCCAACAAAACAACCTTAATTTAAATACACTTCTAAATAAGATCTTTGCACTAAAGACTATGTAACTCAAATATATCTTAACAAGATGAACCTAAATTCTAGATTTGGGAGGAACTTCAAATGATAAAAAGGAGAAGAAAAATACTAAAAAAAAGGTAAGGAGGAGTGTGTGAAATCTGAAAAATTCTTAAACTCTTATTCCACTCTCATTTTATAGTGAATTTTAAAAGTTAAGAAATTGAAAAATTAATTCTCACTATTATCAACCTTTAACCACCATAAATTAAGAATTAAATCTATAAAATCAAGGGTTTTTTAAGATTAATTTTTAATTCAACCATAATTTGTTTAATTAAAACAAATTTCCAGTAGGTTCTTTGACATAATATTAGAGATTTGATGACTAAACAATCATTTAAATTTCATCCCTTTTTAATTAATAAAAATAAACACAAAGCATATAATCCTATATAAATTTTAAGTTTTAAACCTCAATATTTTTTTGATTGAACAAATATGTTAAATCTTGGTAGGAGATTAAAAATTTCAAATCATCAATAATTTCTTCTCCCTTTCCAAATCATATGATACGACAAAAATGTTTTTAAGGGACTTAAAAACATTCAATAACCTTATATAAAACAATTCATTTAAGGTGAGATCATACATAACTTTTTGTTTAGCGAATTTGATACATATGGAGGCAGGATTCCTAGTGAAAGAGATTGGGATTCACCTGTAGAGAGGAAGTAAATCTTAAGAAGATTTCGTTTTTCATTGGGAATGAGAGCATCTGTAATCACAAAAAAATAAGAAGATTAATGAATTAAACCATTTGCAATAATTTCTTCTCCCTTTCCAAATCATATGATGCGACAATATTGTGGGCTCTCCTTGCTAGCTAGTGTGCAGGTCCTGTAGATATTGACACTTCAGTGGAAACTTTCTAAATTCAGGTAAAGCTTCATATAAAAAATACCAGCCACCTCATTTCCTTCGCTTCACCGGACGCAGAAACTCGGTTTAAGGGACTTGAAAACATTCAATAAACTAATATAAAAAGCTTCACTAAGTTATAAAATTTTAAATTGAAATAGTTGTTTGATATAATAATGATATTATATTAAAAAGCTTTTATTTGAAATAATTTATTGGATAATAATATAAAAATATATATTTTCTTTTACGTCTATACCAAATTTTACTGCAAACATTTTAAGATTAAAAAATCATTATTTTCATTTTATGCTTATTTACCTCAAAATTTTAAGAAAATTTTGTTTTATAATTTTATTTGTATTTTTATTTTTATCACTTTTTTAATAAATAAATATTTTTTTTATACAAAAAGATATTTAAACTCAAGACTTTCTATTGTAAAAATAGATAAATAGAGAACCTAATCGAAGTTTAACTCACTACTAGAAAATTGACAAATACAAACAAAAATATCAACCGAATTTTTCCATCGGTATATTGTGATGACCTTTACCAACATAATCGGCCCTCTTATCCCCCTTTTATTTCTCCTTTTTCCTTAAGTATTTTTTCTTGCATCAAACAGCAACACCCCCCCCAATCTCAACACAATTCAACCTCTTACAACAATTCAGCCACCACAATACTCAATTTGTTAATATATGTGTTCTAATTCAATTTTTTTTTTAGGATTCTCTTCTTTAAGTAAGTAAATCTATCTTTTTTTTTTATTTGAACTCAATTTTAAAATGTTATTTTTTTTTGCATATTTTTGTAATATATGTATTAATTTTTGTTGTGTTTACTTGTTTTATAGGTTTTTCTCATACAAATTTGTTGTATGGATTTATGATTTGTACATGCTAGGATTTGTTTTAGATTTTATAAAATTATATTTGTTTGTAAATTGATGAAATTTATGTCAAATTTTTTACTTTAGTGTTTTGTGATAAAATAAATAATGACTTATTTAACGAGTCCGTTTTATATTTTATCAATTTTATTGCTGAGTTGAATTTTTTGTTAAAGCTGTAGAAATTACCAACGAGAGTTTTTTGACGGATTGTTTTTGTCCATGAGCCCGTCGATGAAGGACATATCGACAGACTATGAGTGTAAATACCGATGGAAATGTCTGTCGGTAAAACTCTTAAATTTGATAGTGACTATAACTCATTATAGAATTTCATATTGCTCTTATTGTCCATGCTATTTTTTTATATTTCAAGAAATTTTGCTTTTGAAATCAAATTTTGTACATATATTGTTAAGTTAAATTAAGAAATATTTTTGTTTAGGTAGTCATTAATTGATAAATTCTTATACTTTTAGGAAAAAAAAATTGAAGTTAACAAAATAAGAAGGCATTTTATGTTAGTTTTTGTTTTTTTCACTGATATAACCTGAAGGATTTTATGGGCAAATTAATGAATTAAAGGATTTTTTAGAAAGAATTTGATAGAGCCCATATATTTTTTAAATGAACGTGCCCATTTAAAACTGATGTCACAAAACGATATTATTGGAGCTTCAATCCTGCTCATCATGGTTCAGTGGTAGCCTTTATCGATAGTCTATGTTCTCCTTGTATTGGGAATGAGGGCAAATATATATCACAATTAGCTGTGAATATTAATGGGTGGAGCAATCAGCTGTCTATGTTTTTCATTAATTTGTATCGATAGTTTCTTTTCTTTTTTTTTTTAATTTTAGTTATTGTTCTTTTAATTTTTTCAGCTATAACTTAGAATTTTATTCCATAGTATTGATTTTCAATTTAAAGTCAGAATATTCTCAAACCCTTCATGTATGTGACATCATGCAAAGAAAAATAAATTCTAATGTATAAAACAGTGCCAACATAATTTGAAAGAAAAAAAGTTCGATGATGAAATTCATATTACAAAAATTTATTGTTCCAATTGATAATTGAAAAGAAGTAGCTTAAACACTATGAGAAGAGATCTCCCAAACTTATTGTGCAAAATGCCATAGGCAGTGGTGGCCACTCAGCTGTAAGATCCAAATAAATTTTCTCCATTGTAGGCCGAGATTGGGGATTGGGATGCAAGCATGCAAGTGCAATTTTCATCATGTGGACAACGCCCTCTGCTGCTCCTTTTTTAGGAAGCGAGATGCGTTGGTCTAACACATCCTTCAATAGTGCATGTTGAGCAATCGGTGGCATCGATGACGACGACGAAGATCCTGGTGATAAGAGTGCTGAAATGAGGTCGCCTGGGTGCCTTCCTGTCATCACCTCCATTGTTACCACTCCGAAGCTATAGACATCACATTTTTCAGTCACTTTCATTGTGTAAGCTAGCTCTGCCAAATTAAAAAAATTGATTATGCTTAGTTTTAATCAAATAGTTGAAAGAAAAGACTTTATAATAAAAGCTAAAAAAGCACTATTGTTTTCACTATTACACATTAGTAACTTGATGTTGAAATAAAGCTACGCACCTGGAGCAGTATATCCAAAAGTACCTGCAAATGAGGTCCAATTGGATGAGTCAGGCATCAACAGTCTAGCTGTGCCAAAGTCGGAGACGTGTGCTTCATATTCCAAGTCCAGAAGGATATTATTGCTGGTAATGTCTCGATGAATGATTGGAGGAGAGCAAGAATGGTGTAGATATGATAAAGCTCCGACCACCCCTTTCACAACATTTAGCCTTTTCATCCAATCGAACTCAATTGCTTGTTCCTCACTGGTTATAATCTTTCTCAAGCTTCCTCTTTCAATGAACTCATAAACCAAAAAAGAATGCTTTGCAT